>QWCK01000332.1_pt1 | contig 84487 bp, 96 predicted proteins | sample 1972571 | NCBI WGS metagenome assembly QWCK01 (sample SAMN09866710, study PRJNA288562) | Human gut metagenome isolate term2_stool, whole genome shotgun sequencing... | isolation source: gut | host: Homo sapiens | place: USA: California | reverse complement strand
AAACGCATATATGTTTCATCTAATTATATAGCCTTCGCTCACAGGCAAAGGTCGGACTCCCACTTCATCCCCATCGGTATCCCACAAGTTCTTCCCCATCTTTTCTTTGGGCTCCGTAAAATAAAAAACCATGCCATTCCGTTCATATCGGTCGGCATGGGTTTTTGGATTTTATTCATTTTGAGATTTGCGTACGTAAATGCGATTCTTTTATTTCTTTTCCTCAATCGTATGGACGGTGTAACTCTCGCTCTCGATGTCGCTTATAAAGCTTAGAAGGCCCCAGCGTTCATACGACAGCAGATGCAGTCCGAACTCGCCGGGTGCGCGTGCAATGCGGACGACTTCCTTCTTCTCCGGGAGGAAGAGATAGAACGGTTCCACTTCGTCGGAGGTCTTCCACAGGGCGACCCACGGTCCGGAGACGGAGAGATTGAGCCAGCCGCCGCGCGTGCGTGCGAGAACTTTGTCGCTCTCGATTTCTTTGAGCATAAAGAGCGGAATGGGAAAATCTTCCCGGATCATCGCCTTGTCGTCTTCGGTGAGATCCTCCGCGAGATCGTCCGAGCGTTCATCTACACTCGTCGCATAGATTCCGTCCGCCCCCACCTCAAGCTCGAGAAGAAACTTCCCTTCGGAAGCGAGCCAATGGTAGGTCTTGTCGCCCACGATCCACTCGTCCGAGAATTTCGTCGGTTCCTCCTCCCACACGCGTCCGCGAATGAGGCCGTCTTTCCACGGGCGGACTTGCGGCGTATCTTCGAGCGTCTCGAGTTCTTCCCCGGTCTTCGCGTCAAAGACATGCATGCGCGCCGTGTAGTCGCTCTGATACTCGGGGAGATAGAGTTTCGTCGCTGTCGTATAGGGCACGTACGCAAACACATTGCCGTCAGGATGCGGATTGGCGAGGATCTCCTTCATGCTGCCGTCCGCAATCGTATAGAGAAAATAGCGCACGCCGTCTTTACTGTAATCTTCGTAGAGCATGTGCTCCCCGTCGACGGGAAAGAGCGAATCCGGTTCGAGCGGGAAATGTTCGCTTGTGTCGTCCGCCACCGGGACAAAACGCTTCTCCTCGAGATCATAATAGCCCACCGCCGTCACGAGATGATCCATCGGACCGCCGCCGTTGGGTTCACGGATCGTCTCAATCTTCGCCTCGATCAGACCTTTTGCAAGCGGCATGCCGTATCGGATGGGATGATCCGCGTCCATCTTCGCGGGCACTTCGTAGGACTTCCGCACCAGGCGGGATTCTTCGGACACGATTGTGTAATCATCCGCAAAATGAAGCGGATGCGCGATGCCGAGTTCCGTCTCGGTCTTGAGCAACTCGTTCGTTTCGTGTGGCTCGCTTGCCTCGCTCGTCTCCCCCGTCGCTTCGGGCGTCGCATTCTCCGCGGGTGCATTCGTACAACCGACGAGCATTGCGACAAGTAAACAGATCGATAAAAGTTTTTTCATACCGTCCTCCTTTTTGGAAAAATTTTGATGATGGTGCTCTTATTCTATCGGTCTTCGGCGAAAAAAGCCAATCAAAAAGGACGCATTGCGCGTCCTCTTTGTTTCTAAAATCATGCCGCGGTCTACTGTGCCACGGTTCTCGGTTCATAGGTCGTGACGGTCACGGTCTTATCTTTCTCGTTCGCTTCGTCGTGGAGTACGGCATAGGTGTCGTAGGCGAGGAGTTCAACGGCGACGACGTTCTTCGCGGGGGTGATGCGGTAGGCTTTCTTCTCGCCTGCTTCGAGGATGTAGACGGGTTTTTGCTCGCCGCCACCTTCCCACGCCGGGCGAGAGAGAGCGATCCACGGTCCCGCGATATCCATCTCGAGTGCACGACTTTCGACTTCCATCCAGATCTCTTGATCGAAGAGGCGTTGGAGATAAAAGATCGGCACGGTTTCGTCGTTTGTCGCGGTGTTGCCCGTCGTCTTGCCCGCGTCCGTGATGAGGGCGTAGACGCCGTCCGGTCGGCTTCCGATGCCGAACATGGCAAGCGAAGTCCCCGTGGCTGAATCCCAGCTGATGGTCTTGGTGGTGGTCTTGGTGGTGGTCTTGGTGATGGTCTTAGTGATGGTCTTGGTGACGAGATTCAGGCTGATCTTCACGCCGTTTCCGTCTTCGGCGTAGCTCTTTTCCAGATAGACGACGCCGTCTTTCCACGGACGTACGTTCTCTCCGCCCTCAAATACCGAGCGTTCTTTGAATGTGCGTCTGTCGTAGATATGTGTCTTCGAGTTGCCGTCCGCCGTCGGCTCGACGAGCGTCCACGCATCGGGGAGGATCGCGGGGGTCTCGGCATAGGGGTGATCGTGATTGACGTCGAAGCTTACAAAATCTTGCAGATAGCGGTCTTCAATCGTGTAGATGGAATAGGCGAGCGTGTCGCCGAGCGCTTTCTCGCAGAGGATGTGTGCTTCATCGAGGGGAAAGAGGTTCACGCGCTTGACATCATCCGTCGTGGGATAGCCGGGTTTCCCGACTTCGGCGATCTTCACGAGTTCCTTTTTCTCAAGATCATAATAGCCGACGGCGGTGACTATAAGCTGTTCCCACGCGGTGGCGGGATTGTCGCCGAGTTCGTAGACGGTCGCCGAGAGGAGTCCCTTGGCGAGGGGTTTTGATACGAGCATGACATGATTCTCGTCCATACGATACGGCACTTCATATCGCTTCTCCTTAAGTGCGTCGCTTGCGTCCACAATGGCGACGTCCTCAGCAAAACGCATGGGGCGTTCGATCCCGAGTTCCGTTTCGGTCTCAAGTGCTTCGGGTGCGAATTCCTGCTCCGCCTCGCTCGATTCTCCCGTTGCTTCGGGCGTCGCATTCTCCGCGGGCGCGTTCGTACAACCGACGAGCATCGCGACGAGCAAAGCTATCGACAAAAGTTTTTTCATGGCGTCCTCCTCTTGCATTTCCTTGGTGATATTTTCATTCTATCGGTCTTTTCCGAAAAAAGCCAATCAAAAAGGACGCTTTGCGCGTCCTCTTTGTCTTTCCTATTGCAACATTTACTGTGCCTTGTCCTTGGGTTCGAATGTGTAAATGGTGAGGGAATCCGGAATCGTTCCGTTCCTCTCCGGCACGGAATAGAACGCCGCGACGTGATCGTACGGTAGAAGCGTGGGGCCTTTCGTCGGTTTTTGCAAAGTGACACGCAGAGCGCGATTTTCTCCCGGGATCAGAATATAGGACGGATCGGTCGACCCGTCGGGGTAATAATACGGCTTCTCAATTCCGATCCACGGCCCCGAAATCCGCATATTGATGTACGTACCGCGCACTCTGACCAGATCCTCCATTTCCGGATATTTTTGAATGCAATAATAGGGAGCATTCTCCGGATTCTCCCGATCGTGTTCTGTCAGATCTTCGTCCAATTCATTCGTTCCATAGGCATAGGACAAGACATAGACCGCATCCGGATCGGATGTAATGCCGAAGTCATAGAGGAACCTCCTATCCTTTTGTTTCCAAACGTACGTCTTGCCTTCGAGAGAGAGTTCCTGCACGGATTCGAGCGGCGCGTCCCTCCACTCACGCATCGCGATCCCGTCCTCTTTCCATGGCAGCCATTTCTCAGCGCCATTATAGGTGGCGATTTCTTGATAGTTGTGGCTGTCGAAGGCATGCACACGCACTTCATCATCCCCCATGCGCTCCGGAATATAGATTGCCTCGGTCGTGACATAAGGATTGCCGGCAAATCCCACGAAATCGGCAATCTCCGTCACGCTCCCGTCTTCAAATTGGTACACAAAGCAATACCCCTTCGACACGCCAATACAACGATCGTCGTCAATGGGATAGAAATAGGTGCTCATAAGATCGTTCGAGTTTTCGAACGGTTCCTCTCCCAATTTTGCAATCGGGACCATTTCCTGTTTTTCCAGATCATAGTACCCCACGCCGACAAGCTCATAATCGGATCCGGGCGTACCGTCACCATCGGTTTTCTCAAACAATCTCGCGAAGATTTTCCAGCGTGCCAAGAGTGCCTCCATATTGATCTTATGGGTTTCATCAAGCTCATACGGAACCTCAAAAGTCCGCATATTGAGTTCCTCTTGGGCATCGTAGATTTCCATCCCCTCTGCAAGATGAATCGGATGGATGATGCCGAGTTCCTTGTCGCTTGGTAGCGGCGTCGGCTCCTTTTTGCCTTCTTGCGCCGTCTTTTCCTCCGACGTGGCAACATTCTCTTCGCCTGTCGTCGCGCCGGTTGTTTTTTCTCCCGCGCAACCGACTGTGAGAATCAATGCCAAAACCACTACGCCCAAGAACCGAAACTTCCTTTTCATTTTTCCTCCTTTACTGTTTCTCCTACACGCGAGCCCTTGTTGATTGCCTATTCCATACCCGAAAACGGCCAAGAAAACACAAAAAAGGACGCATTGCGCGTCCTCTTTGTCTTTCCTATTGCAACATTTACTGTGCCTGGTCCTTGGGTTCGTAGACATAGACATGGGTCGTCGTGTCATAATCCCCTCGGTCTCCGTAGAGCACCGCATAGGGTTCGGTCCATTTAGCGTATAGGAGGTATTCAAGGGATATTTCTCTTTGGTATTTCCTGCGCCATGTCCGCAAAGCGTTGTACTTGGCGTTTCGGATAACGACTGTACAAAAAGCATGGAATGTGTACTCGATATGCTCCTTGTATTCTTCTGTGCAAGTCATAGAAATTCCCCCTTTCCTCAGCCTAATTTTAACCAATTTTTATTTCAAAATAGGTAGCAAAAACTTCAAAAGTGCCAAACCTAAAAATACAGCTATTAACGCAATCGCTGGGGAAATTATCTTATTTGGAAAATTCATTTTATTCAACAAGTGAATATCCAAATTAAACGCAACCAAAAACAATATAAATGTAACTATAAATAATGGATTGTGGAGAATAAGGAATTTATATGTAACATATTCAATACAGAAAAAAACAAACGTTGAAATTAAGCATAAAAAAAGTAAATGTATGATTTTTTTCATACCGTCCTCCTCTTGCATTTCCTTGGTGATATTTTCATTCTATCGGTCTTTTCCGAAAAAAGCCAATCAAAAAGGACGCATTGCGCGTCCTCTTTGTCTTTCCTCTTGCAACATTTACTGTGCCTTGTCTTTGGGTTCGATCGTATAGACCACGCGGTCGAGGCTGCCTTGCCACGGTTCCTTGATGATGCCGTATTTCGCATACGGGAGCAGTTCTACGGCGTCGCTTGCGTGCTCGGTGGCGATGCGAACGGCTTTGTTCTCACCCGGGATGAGAAGATAGCGCAGTTCGCCTTCCGCACGTTCTGCCATGCGCGAGAGTCCGATCCAGGAATCGGAGACGGATAGCGTCATCATCGTGGATCCTCGTTGCGCGGCGAGGACTTTGCCTTCGCCCGTGGACCAATCGCGGAGTTCAAAATAGGGATATTCGGAGCTCTTCTTGCGCTCGAGTTCGGTGAGATCGTCTTGGAGTGCATCCGATTTGTAATCCGTCGTCAGGACATAGATCCCTGCCGGGTCTGTACCGACGCCGAAACCGCTTATATACCGGCGATCTTCATCGGACCAAGTAAATTTTTCTTCCCCCACGGTCATTTCGACGACCGATTTTTCCGGATCGCCTTTGCTCATCGTGACCAGGCCGTCTTTCCACGGACGGGCGGCAAAGACGCCTTCCATGACTTCGAGTTCTTTCATCGTCACTCTGTCAAAGACATAGGTCGCACTCTTCGTCCCCTCGTCGTACACCACACTGATGTAAATCTTGTCATCGGTCACCACGGGCCTTTTGCCGTACGAAATCGCGCCGTCCACTTGGATCCGGGCAAAATCTTCCATCGAGCCGTCCGCAATCGTGTAGACGAAATAGCTTGCTTCATTGTCCTTGATCGTCTCGCGGAAAAAACGTCCCTCGTCATAGGGGAAGAGAACGGTCGTCTCGCTCTCCCTCTTTTCGGGATCGAGATCCGCAATCTGAACAAATTGTGCCGCTTCGAGATCGTAATAGCCGATGCCGACCATATCATACCTCTGCTGCGTGCCGTTCTTCTTCACCTCTCCGAGCGTCGCGCTGAGGATGCCTCTTGCGAGCGGTTCCCCGAGGATGAGGTCGTGCGTCTCATCGTACGAGGTCTTCACCGTGTAGGACTTCATCTCGAGTTCGTCCTCGGCGGCCACGATCCGCATGTCCGATGCCAGACGAATGGGATGCGTGATCCCGAGTTCTTCTTCCGTCGGGAGGGAATCCTCTTTTCCGACTTCTTCCCCTGTCGCTACCGTTGTCGTCGTTTCTTCTTCGGTCGGCGCTTGCGGTGCTTCCTTTGCACAGGAGACGGCAAAGAGCATCGCGAGAATGATCGCCAACATGGTGATTCGTTTTTTCATCATACCCTCCTTTTCATTCTGAAAAAAGAAACAATCTCTACACCTTCATTATACCCCCCGCAGAAAAAACAACAAAACAGTAACAAAAAAGAACGCGTGCGCGCTCTTTTTTATCTTTTTTGAATGTTTCCAAAATGCCGGCGATTATTTCTCGCGCGGTTCATAGGTGCGGATCGTGGTCGTCTTCGCTTCTACGGGCGTGACGTCGTGGACGACGAGATACCGATCGAAGGACAAGAGCTCGGCATTGTAGACCGAGGTGCCGGACTCGATGCGGATCGCCTCGTGCTTGCCCGGCGTGACGAGATAGATGGGACGGCTCACTTCCTCCTCTCCCCACATGGATCGTGCGAGGAACATCCACGGTCCCGCGACCTGCATGGCGAGAAATTCTCCGCGCATCTTTGCAATTTCATCTCCTTGCGGGAGTCTGTGCACGGCATAATAGGGAACGATGAGATCGCTCTTTTTGTCTTCTTCGGTGAGATCCTCCTCGAGGGCGTCGGTGTTTTCGTAGCGCGAGAGCGTGTAGACGCCGTCGGGATCGGTGCCGACGCCGAATTCCGTGAGAATTTCTCCGCCGCTAACATCCCAGGTGAACATGTCCTCTCCGATCGTGAGATCTTTCCACCAATGCTCGTCGGCGTCCATGTATTCTTCCGTATGGACGACATCGCCCTGAAACGGGAGATTCACCTGACCCCCTTCTTTGGCCCAGAGTTCCTTATAGGTCTTTGCATCGTAGGCGTGGACCATGACGGAATCCTCCGAGACGAGCTCGAAGAGATAGAACACATCGCCCGTCGTATACGGCGGTGCGGCGTAATAGAGCACTTCATCCGGCTCGAAATGGTAGGTTGCGATTGTCTTGAGGCTGCCGTCTTTCACGGTGTAGACGGAATACTCCAGTTTGTCCTCGGTGAAATTTTCGTAGAGGAAATGTCCCTCGTCGAGAGGATAGAGGGAAAGTGCGAGCATGTCTTTTAACGTCTGCACCGCTCCCTTGCCCACTTCGGCGACGGTGACGAGTTCCCCTTTCTCGAGATCGTAATAGCCGATCGCGTCGGGGATATAGCCCGCGTCGGGGATATAGGTCTCCATCTGTCCCTCCAGCCAAAAATCTTCCCCTTTCCCGACCCGAAAACGGAGCGCCATGAGTTTGCCTTTGGCGAGCGGCTCCGCGAGGACGAGCCTATGGCCGTCGTCGAGCCTCACCGGAACTTCATAGCTTTTCTCGATGAGGGCGTCCTCGGAGGAAATGATGCGCGTGCCCGTGGCAAAACGAATCGGATGCTTGATCCCGAGTTCCGCCTCGCTCTTGAGCGCGCGTTTGCCTTTCGTCGGGCCGATGCCCGGTTTTTCGTTCTCTTTCGTCTCGGTTTTCGTCTCCTCGGCGGTGCGTTCTTCTCCCGTCGTCGCACTCGGACTACCGTCCGGAGAGCAGGCGACCGTGAGCACCAGGACGAAGATGAGAACGAGCGCCGTGAGACGGATGCGATGTTTCATACTAAACCTCCTTTTGGATTTTGTAATCATGCAAGAGAGACAGAGGAATATCGATTCCCTCCGTTTCCTCTCCTACTTTCGTTTTTCTTCATAAGTTGTGACGGTGACTGTCCGATCGTCGTCGTCCGCTTTGGGATAGATCACGGCATACGGCTCGTAGCCGAGGAGTTCGATCATCGAGATTTGCTCCTCCGGTGTGATGCGAAGCGCCTCGTGTGCGCCCGGGACGAGGAGATAGACCGGTTTTTGCTCTTCACTCAAGAGATACGTGGGGCGCGAAATCGCGATCCAGGGGCCGGCGATGCGCGCGTCGATATTGGGCCCGCGCATCTCGAAAAATCGCGTTCCGTCGGTCATGCGATAGAGTTCAAAATAGGGATTGACATCGATTAAGAGGTCGATCGCATCCGAATCTTCGTCCTTTTCCCGCTCCTTTTCCGTGCTGATGAGGGCGTAGACGCCGTCGGGATCGGTGCCGACGCCGTACGTCAGAAGATATTTCCCCTCGGCGGAATGCCAGCTGTAGACATGATCCTCCAGATACAGATCGACGAACTGATCACCGCGGTCATCCACATAGATCCGTTCCAGATAGACCACGTCGTCTTTCCACGGAAAGACGGATGTTCCGCCGTCGTGAGTGAGGATTTTCTTCATCGTCGCGGTGTCGTAGACATGCGTATGGCCCTCTCCGTCCGGCGTGGGTTCGGCGAGCGTAAACTTCCCCGCCACGGTGTGCGGAAAGTCGATGTAGTAATAGTTTTCATTGGGGCCGAAGGTGACAAAATCGCGCAGACTGCCGTCAGCAATCGTGTAGACGGCGTACTCGAGGTTTTCGCCCCAAAACTTTTCGCAGAGGATATGTCCTTCGTCGAGCGGATAGAGCGTGAGTCTCTCGACATCGTCAGCCGTCTCGTAGCCCGGCATGCCGACCTCCGCGATCGGGACAAACTTTCCTTTCTCAAGATCGTAATAGCCCGTCGCCGTGAGGCTGTACCCGTATCCGTCCTTGTTTTCGGTATTGTAGATGGATGCATGCAGCAGACCTTTGGCGAGCGGCTCGTATAAAAGCAAGATATGCGCGTCGTCGACCCGATATGGAACTTCGTAGCGTTTCTCCTGTAAATGCTCCGATGCGTCGAGGATCTTGATGTCCTCTGCAAAACGAATCGGATATTTGATGCCGAGCGTCTCCTCGTCGTCGAGCGATTCGCGCGTGGTGCTTTCGTCGCTTTTGGTCTCCGCGGTCGCCGTCTGCTCCTTCTTCTCCGAGGTCGCGTCCGGTGCGGGATCTCCCGCGCACCCGACCATAAGAACGAGAGCGATGAGCAGCGCGACACTGCGTAGGAATGCTTTCATGATGGGCTCCTTTCTCCCGTTTATTCTCAATGGAATGCTACGGTTTGATTTCATTTCGTGCGTCTTCTTTCCACGCCAAAAGGCCGCGTGGATTATTTCTCCGCACGCGGCTCATACGTATAGATTATAAACTTGCCCGCCTCGTCGTCGCGATCTCCGTAGAGGACCGCATAGGGCTCCGTGGTCGAAAGCATCAAGGTGCTGCACGGTCTCGGAAAGTCGATCCGCAGTGCGATTTTCTCCGCGGGCATGTAGATATACGCGTTTTTCTCTACTTTCTCTTCACTATAGCTCGCTTTCCAAAAGCCGATCCACCGGTCTCCGACGCTCATGTCAAGATAATCGCCGCGCATCTGCGCGATGATTTTGTCCGCAGGCATTTCGCGTACGACGTGATACGGCGCATAGACCATCTGATGGATGCGATCGTCCTCGGTCACATCCTCCTCGAGTTCATTGCTTCTGAGAGATTGCGAGAGCATGTAGACGGCCTCCGGATCGGCGGTGACGCCGAACCCGAGGAGCCATTCTTCTTTTGTCGACTCCCATTTGAACCCGTCGTCACCGATCCAGAGTTCATCCGTCCAGGTGTCCTCTCCGCTCGCTCCGCCTTTGCGATAGACCTCCTCGCCTCGGTAGAGCTTAAGTTCCTCTCCCGCCTCGGACGTCTTTATTTCCTCGAGCGTCTTGCGATCGTAGATATGCGTGCGCACCCTTCCGCCCTCCATGGGCTCCGGAATATAGAGATGCTCTCGCGTCACATAGGGAATCCCCGCAAACCAATCGTCTTCCGTATGCGGAAAACGCACCAGTTCTTCGAGGGAACCGTCCGCCATCGTGTAGATGAAATACTCGATGGTGTCGGCATGGTACACGTCAAAGACAAGGCGCTCCTCGTCGAGCGCATGGAGATGCATGCTCCCGATTTCGTCGAGAGAAGGATACGGCGCTTCATTCACATCCCGCACGAGCACAAAAGTCCCCTTCTCAAGATCGTAATAGCCGATTGCCACCATGTCCATCGGCGTCTCGGGCCATGCGTCGGGATCCTTCGCTTCCATGACAATCGCCGAGAGTTTGTCCTTCGCGAGGATTTCCCCGACAATCAAAAAGTGATTCTCGTCGAGTTTCGTCGGAACCTCATAGGCCTTTTCCGTGAGTCTGTCTTTCGCATTGTAGATTTTGATATCGTCGGCAAAACGCATCGGATGCGCGATGCCGAGCTCCGCCTCGGTCGCGAGGGGTTTTTCCGCCGTCTCGACCGTCTTTGTCTTTTCGTCCGTCGTACTCATCTCGGACGTTTTGTCCCCCGCCGGAGGATTCCCCGCGCAGGAGACGAGCGCCAAGGCGCAAATGAAAAATACAGTGAACGTCCTTTTCTTCATTTGGTTTCCCTTTCTTTCCGTTTGCAAACGCTTGCGCGCTCCCCGTGCTTTTATCCTACCACGTTCTCGCGGCGTTGACAAACAAAAGATGCGCTTTGCACCGTAAAAGTTCGCACGATATCAAAAAGCAGACATCCTATTGGACGCCTGCTTTCTTCACTTGTACCGGCTCAAAACTTCTCGTTCTCACTTGATAGGTTCGAAAATATGCACGGTCACAGAGTCTTTATTTTCCTCTCGATATTCTTTCATCACGCCGTAGCGTTCATACGGAAGCAGATAGAACCCCGCCGTCGGTTGGTCGTTCGTGATACGGACGACTTCATTCACTTCGGGGAGAAGAAGATATTTGGTCGTACGGTCCTCTCCCATATCGCGCCAGAGGACGATCCAAGACTGCGACGCGGACATGAGGAGATGTTCTCCGCGTTCTCTTGCGAATACGCGTCCCGTATCGAGATCCGTCAGTTCAAAATACGGAACAATGATGTTCTCCTCAAGATCTTTGCGGTCGTCTTCCGTGAGATCCTCTTCGAGCTCGTCGGATTGGTCATACCGCGTGAGGGCATAGACGGCATCGCCGTTTCCGACGCCGTAATCCATGAGATGTTCGCCTTTTTCCGATTCCCAACTGTGCAGCACATCGTCCACAAGGAGTTCAACCGTCCAACGATCTCCGTCCCCGTTGACATAGCGCCCCAAGACTTCGCGGTCTTTTCTCGTACGCGCCATGTCATATCCTTCGATGGTTCGCAATTCCTCATGCGTCTTCGCATCGTACACATGGACGACGTCTTGACCGTTCTCCTCCGCCACGAGGTAAATACGTTCCCCGTCGGCGTACGGTGTCGGCTCTAGCATCGACTCGCCCCTGTCAAAACGCGCGAGTTCCGTCAGCGTGCCGTCCGCAATCGTATAAATTGAATAGATCACCTCGTCCTCGTTCTGATCCATGTAGAGAATGTGTTCCTCGTCCATGGGAAAAAGTAAATCCTGTCGCGCATTGGAATTGGAATAGGGTTCGCGTTCCGTCTCGGCGATGACGACGGTTTTTTCCTCCTCGAGATCGTAATAGCCTACGCTTGAGAGTCTGTGATCCGCGGGTCTGCCGTCGCCCGGATCGTCAATCACATCGATTGCCACGCCGATTTTCCCGTGTGCGAGCGGTCCGCCGTAGCGAATCTCATGCGTCTCGTCGAGCATCGCAGGAAGTTCATACGTCGTGCGTGTAAGACGTGCTTCTTCCGGCACGATCTTCATCTCCTCCGCAAAATCGATCGGATGCGTCATGCCCGTTTCGCGTTCGGACGGGAGGCTCGAGACCGATTCCTCTTGCGTCGCCTCCTCGCTCGTCTGCATCCCGAGCGTTTCGTCCTTCGTCGCAGGTGCTTGTTCTCCGCAGGCGACGAGTGCCGCAGCGCAAAGAATCGCTGCCCATATTTTCCATTTTTTCATTCGGATCTCTTCCTTTCATTCGTCTGTTGCCGCGCTGATGCGCGTTTCGGTATCTTCATCGTAGCACTTTTATTATCTTTTGACAATCAAAAAATGCACTGCGCATTGAGAAAGTTCACCTGTTCAATTTTCATAGACACAAAAAAGAAGCGGTTTACGCTTCTTTCGTGTGTTCATCATTTTCATTATTTTCGGTGTGTTCAGTGTGTTCCGTTTTTTCGGTCGTTTCCGTTTCTTCGTTGCCGGTCGTTTTGGCAAGGTTGTCGAATTCTTCGGTGAAGAAATTCGGTCCCATCTCGCGGCGTGCGCGTTTGAGTTTGCGATAGGCTTCTTCGGAATGTCCGAGGTAAACATCGCGCATGATTTCGTCATAGAAGAAAATCGAGCCCATGTAGTGCGCGTTGCCTTTGTAGCGCTCGAAGGTTACGTGCTCGCGGTCCATGAGGTCGATGGCTTCGTGGGCGCGTCCCGCTTTGAAATAGAGCATGGCGAGGGTCGAATAGACGAATTCTTTCATCTCTTTCGTAAATCTTGCGAGCGAGAGGCGGTTTAGCATCGTGATGGGCGTGTTGTAATCGCCCACGCGGTCATAGCCCACGATCATATTGGAGATGATTTTGAGGCGCGAAGTGTCGTCGTGATATTTGTCGTAAAGTTCCTCGTTGATATCGAGAAAAGCATCGATGTCCTTGTCGATGAGTGCGCGCGAGGCGTTGAGTTTCATCATGAGCGCGCCCTGCTCGCGTCCCGAGATCACAAGACCCAGGACGATGTAAAGAAATACGACGCCGAGACCGACGAATGTCGTCGTGAGGATGCTCCAGTGAAATTTGAGCATGGCTTCGTAGAGGACGACGCCGGTCACGAGGCCGAGGATTGCCGCCCGAATTTTGATTCTTTTCACGCCAAACCTCCGATCTTTTCCATGAGTTTCTCCATTGCACGTTCGAGCTCCTCGGCGAGCGCTTCGTCAAAACGGTCAAGTTTGAGGCTGTCGAGGTCAAGGACACCGATCACGCGTCCGTCTCGCCACAAGGGGATCACCATTTCGCTCATCGTGCGATCGTCGCAAGCGATATGCCCGGGAAATGCGTGGACATCGGGGACGATGAGCGTCTTTTTCTGCGAAAAGGCCGCGCCGCACACGCCCGCGTCAAAGGCGATCGTCATGCACGCGGGGCGTCCTTGAAAGGCGTCGAGCTCGAGTCTCCCATTGCGCGCAAGATAGAAGCCGGCCCACGAGAGATCGGGGATCGTCTCCATCATGATTGCGGGGACGTTCATCCATTTGCTCTTTGCCGAGCCTTCCGTCTCGATGAGTGCGTCCAACATCCTTGTGCGTTCGTCGTAATTCGTCATCGTCTTTCCTTTCCGAGCGCCGCTGCAATCGTCATGGCGCATGCCCATGCCCAGTGGAGATTGTATCCGCCGCAGTCGCCGTCCACGTCGAGGACTTCGCCGGCAAAATAGAGTCCCGGGTGCAGCTTGGACTCGAGCGTCTCCGTCACTTCATTCGTATCGATGCCGCCTTGGGTGACCTGTGCGGTTTCCATGGGCGGCATTTCTTTTACAAAAAACGCCTTTTCGGTGAGCGCCGTGTAGAGCTCGTCCCCTTCGCGTGCCGTGAGCGAGTCGACCGTTCGATCCTCCCATCTCCGCGCAAAGACGGGGATGAGTTTCTCGGGCAAAAGGCCGATGAGCGCGTCGTACACGGTGTACGTGCGAAGTCTGGCAAGATGTTCGTAAAAATCGTGTTTCGTATAGTCCTCAGGGAGCGCGCGCACGTAGAACGCCGACTTTCGCCTTACGATCTCCGACGAAAGGTAATACATCGCCTGTCCCGAGACGCCGTCCTCGGTAAAGAGAATGTCGCCCGTGTGACTCCGATAGGGATTGCGCAGATAGAGCATGCCCGTCGTGAGACGCACGCCCGCCGCCTCCGAAACATCTTCGGTCGTCGAGAGCTTGGTGATCCCCGGGAGAAGTCCGGTCGTATGATGCCCGAGCGCTTGGACGAGCGCATAGGCCGTCCCGTCACTCCCCGATGCGCGCATCGTGGCTCCGCCCGGCGCAAAGACGACCGCATCCGCCTCGTAGGTGTTTTTGCGAGTCGCAACGCGCCAAAGTTTCCCCGGGACCAGCGCCGTGACTTCTTCTTTGTATCGGAGCGTCACGCCCCGCGCACGAAAGACGCGATAGAAGGTGTCGAGCACACTCTTTGCCTCCATCGATTGCGGAAAGACGCGACCGTCGGGCAGTGCCGTCGTCTCGAGACCGAGTCTCCGAAACGTCTCCCGCACCGCGTCCGCCCCATACCGCTCGAGGATCGGGGTCGCAAGCGCCGTGCCGCCGTGATAGTTTTCGGGCGAAAGCACCGTATTTGTAAGATTCGCGCGACCGTTTCCCGTCGCGAGGAGTTTCTTCGCGGGTCGATCTTTTTTCTCGAGCACGGTGACCTCGTGATCGGCACTCAGAAGCGCCGCCGTCATAAGCCCCGCACTTCCCGCACCGACGATCGTGACCCTCACGCCGTCTCCGCAAGGCGAGCCATGCGCCTCCTGTGTGCGGTGAAATAGTAGATGACGACCGTGATGCCCATAAGCGCCCACGAAATCGGGAAACTTAGGAGCGTCATGAGTTCACTCGGCGCCAACGGATAGATGAAGAAGATCCACACGAGCCTGAACCCGCTGATTGCAATCGAATAGATGAGCATCGGATGTAGGGTATTCCCCGTGCCGCGGATCGCGCCCGCGAGGAGATCCCCCACCGCCTGGAAGATGAAATACGGTGCGAATACCACTTGGAAAATCATCGTCACGATGCGTAGCGGTTCCGGATCGCGGACGAAGATTCTGCCGATCGGCGCCCCGAAATAATAGAGGAAAATGGAAACCGGGATGACCATGGCAAACATGAGACCCGCGCCGACACGCATGCCGTCGTGAATTCTCTCGTAATTCTTGGCCCCGAAATTCTGCGCCACAAATGTACTCACCGTGACCGCGATCGCGTCGATGAGCATCCAGACGAGAAAATCGACTTTGCCTACGACGCCCCATGCGACGACCATATCCGTGCCGTAACTGTTGATGATGCGCTGTGTAAAGATATTCGTAAACGGATAGGCCATGGACTGCAGGGCAATCGGCATCCCGAGAATGAGGATTTCTCTAAGATGGTTCTTCGAGATCTTCACATCCTGTCTGTTTAACGCATAGAGCGGGTCGAGCTTTGTCATCGCACGAAGGACGAGGACCGTCGTCACCGCTTGACTCATGATCGTCGCAATGCCCGCGCCGAGCGTGTCGAGTTTCATCGCCCCGACCAAGAGAAAGTCCAGCACGACATTGATCACGAGGGAAATCACGAGATATTGAAACGGCCTTTTGGAATCGCCCAAGGCGCGCAAAATGCCGTAACCCATATTGTAGAGAAATGAAAAAACCATGCCGCCGAAGAGCGAGTACATATAGCGATGCGTGTAAGGAACCATCTCCTCGGGCACCTGCATGATTGCCGTCATCGCGGGCGTCAAGAGAACCATGAGAATGCTCATGAGAATCCCCGCGACAACCCCGAATGCGATCATCGTATGCAGGGAATCCTTGAGTCTCTTGTCGTTGTGTCCGCCGTAAGACTGCGCAATGACGATCGAGGCGCCCGTCGCGAGACCCATAAAGAGGACCAGCGGCAGACGGATGAAATTTCCCGTGACATCCAGCGCGCCGAATGCGACTTTGCCGTTAAACCAGCCGACAATAAGCGCGTCCGTCATCTGATAAATCTGTTGTAAGAATCCGCCCCAGAAAATCGGCAGAAAAAATTTCATCATTTTGGAAAGAATCTTTCCCTCTGTCATATCGACATTCACGCTTATCACCCCTTCTTAAAACCATTGTAACATACTACATGAACAAAACTTTTCTTGCAAGCGGATTTGATTGTATACTGGTAGGGAAAGAAAGGAGTCCCTATGGAAAAACGAACCTCCTCCCTCCCGTTCGCCGCGGCGCTCACCATGATCGGCGGTTATCTCGACGCCTATTCCTATGCCGTGCGCGGCAAAGTCTTTGCCAATGCTCAGACCGGGAACATCGTCCTCTTTGCGCGCGCCGTTGCGGAACGAAATCCGGCATCGATGCTTCATTATTTCATCCCGATCTTAACCTTCGTCATCGGCGTCTATCTCGCGAAGACGATGGATCATCGATATGCCGAGACTTCGCGTCACACGCATCTCGTCCTCGCGATCGAAGCCACCCTCGCGTTCGTCTGTGCTTTTGTCCCGCACACGAGCGACAATCTTGCGAACCTCTTGCTGTCGTTTCTCTGTGCGATCCAAGTCGCGACATTCGGTGAATTTCGCGCGATCCCCATCACGACCACAATGTGCACGGGAAATCTCAAGAACGCCACCGACTTCCTCCACCGTTACCACGCCAAAGGGGAAACGGAATCCAAAAAACCCGCGCTCGTCATCTACGCGTTCGTCGCGCTCTTTGCGCTCGGCGCGACGGTCGGTTTTCTGCTCTCGAGCGTCTTTGAGATCCGCGCGGTCCTTCTACCCGCCATGGTCCTTCTCGTGCTCGCCGTGACGGCATAATGTACATCCTTCGGATGCGCTCCGAAATTCGTTGGCACCGGCCGATTCAGGCATAAAAAAACTCCCTGCTCTTGCGAGCAAGGAGTTTTTGTTTGGATTTTTTTGCGTGATTCGATGAATCAGCCAATGCCTCCGAAGATTGCGCCGAGTACGAGTGCAACGATACAGAGCGGAACGTAGACATATGCACCGAGCGGATAGAAGTATCCTCCGACCGGTTTGCCGCCTTTTCTGCCTTCGTTGACCGCGTCGAGTGCGAACTGACGTCCTGCAACCCAGAAGAACATCATGCCTGCAAGGAATGCACCGAGCGGGCAGATGTAGATGGAGACGAAGTCCATCCATTCTCCGGTGATTGCCTGGATGAAGATTGCGACCACACCGCCGATGCCGAGGATGATGGCAGTCGATGCGACACGACTGAGTCCGAGGTTATCCTGGAGTGTAGCAACCGGAGCTTCGTAGAGGTTGATGATCGAGCTGATGCCTGCGAAGAGAACCGATACGAAGAAGACGATGCCGATGACATTGCCTGCTGCCATGCCGTTGATGACATTGACGAGCCAGATGAACATGAGGCCGGGGCCGCCGCTTTCAAGCGGAGCGCCGCCGACGGACATGGCCGGAATGATGACGAATGCTGCCAAGAGGGCTGCAATCGTATCAAAGAGTGCGACGTTGAATGCGGATCTCGGAAGGTCCTCGTCTTTCGGAAGATAGGATCCGTAGATGACCGAGCCGTGACCTGCAACGGAGAGCGAGAAGAATGCTTGTCCGAAAGCGAAGATCCAGAGCATCGGGTCTCCGAGTCTCTTCACATCGAGGCTGAAGATGTATTTATAGCCTGCTGCTGCGCCCGGAAGCGTTGCAATGTAGATTCCGAGGCCGACGAAGAGGACAAAGAGAATCGGCATCATGACTTTGTTGGCGACCTCAATACCCTTGGATACGCCGAGAGACATGATGATAAAGGATACGACGACTGCGACGATAATCCAAGTCACATTGCTCGTTGCAGTTGCGCCGAACGTACCGCCGATGACGTCCATGTTTTGGCCCATCGCGCCCAGTTCACCGGTGAAGGACATCTTCGTATATTTGAAGATCCAGCCCATGACAACCGTGTAGCCGATGGCGAGGGAAAGAGAACCGAGAATCGGGATCAGGCCGATCGTCTCGCCAAGTTTCCTATTGCCGCTTCTTACTTCGGTGCAGCGACCGAAAGCACCGATCGGGCCTGCACTCGTCGATCTGCCGAGAGCAAACTCTTCGATGACACCCGTGGATCCGATGAGTAGTACACAGAGAAAATAAGGGATTAAGAAGTCCATACCACCCCAGATGGATACCATGATCGGGAATCTCCAGATATTGCCCATTCCGACTGCGGAGCCGATACAAGCAAGGATGAATCCCCATTTGCTTGAAAAGCCGTCGCGTTGTTGCGTGTTGTTTTTCACAGTCATTGTTTTCCTCCATTCAATGCTGAAAAATTATTGAAGGACGGGGACAATCCGTACGTCACGCATTGTCCCCAACCTTACAAACTTTTTAATCGCCGTTATTTATTGGGATACGGCTCGAGGAATGCATGGAAGTGACGCATCGGTAGATTGTGTCCCCATACGATTCTCATGTTCGGGATGCTCTCGCGATCTTCGTAGAGTTCCTTGACTGCTGCGATGACATAGTCGAGATGTTCTTGCGTGAGTCTGCTTCTGTCGATTGCAAAACGAACGACATTGGCAAGCTCTGCCTGTTGTTCCGGCGTCTTAAGGTCATATTCCATGGAATAGTCGCCGAGTTCCGCAACGCGGATACCGTAGCGGCGGATGAGTTCTACCGAGAACCCTTGGCCTGCGAACGTATCATGACCGCGTTTGTTGTCGAAGAATTCGTCCATGTTGATATAGACTGCGTGTCCGCCTGCGGGGAGAACGACGCCCTTGACGCCTGCTTTGTAGAAACCTTCTGCGAGGTAATCGCATTGTCTTACACGGCTGTCGAGATAGTCGAAATTGCAGCTCTCATAGAGACCGACAGCGAGTGCCATGATGTCTCTGCCGCTCATGCCGCCGTAAGAGTCGTTGCCGTAGCAGGAGATCTGTTTGACTTTGAGAAGAACGCCGACATCCGTCTTGATGCTGCCGTCTTCGTTGAAGTCGGAGAAGTTTTTCCAGAAGAGGCCTCTGTCGCGGAATGCGAGCATACCGCCCATGTTTGCGTGTCCGTCTTTCTTTGCGGACATGCAGAATGCGTCGCAGTAGGAGAACATTTCGGTTGCGATCTCGGCGATCGATTTGTCCTCGTAGCCTTCTTCGTTCATCTTGATGAAGTATGCGTTCTCTGCCCAACGAGCGACGTCGAATACAAGCGGGATGTTGTATTTGTGTGCAACTTTATTGATCTCGCGGAGGTTCGCCATGGAAACGGCTTGACCGCAGATCGGGTTGTTGGTGATGCAGGTGAAGATGAGGGGTACATTTTCCGGACCGACGCCTTGGATGAGTTCTTCCAATTTTTCGGTGTCCATGTTGCCCTTGAACGGGTTCTTCGCGTATTTGCCGCCTTCGGGGATCTCATAGAGAAGCTCTTTGTTGTAGAGGTTTCTCGGGATCGAACCCATTTGTTTGATATTGCCTTCCGTGGTGTCAAAGTGACCGTTCGAAGGAATGGTGAAGACTTTGCCCGGATGGCGTTTTGCAAGGATGTTCTTGACGATTTCCATGAGTACGGATTCAGCCGCACGGCCCTGTTGGATGATGAACGTGTTCGGACGTTCCATCTGAGCTGCGCCGCCGTTAAAGAGTCCACCTTCATATTCGCAGAGATAGACTTCGTCCATCATTTTTTCTACGTCTCTGCAGTCGGTTCTGACAAGGTCGATGACCTTTTTCCAATTCTTCTCACCGCCGCGTTCGAAAATATCGCGGAAGGTGTCAAGAAGGACGTAATACCCGGTGTTTCTGCCATATGCTTCGTCACCATAGAAGAGCGCTGCCCATTGGGTATTCGTCATTGCCGTCGTGCCCGAGTCGGAAAGCATGTCGATCGTAAGCATTCCCGACGGAAATGCAAACTCGTTGTAATGCGTAGCTTTCAGAGCTCTTTCGCGTTGCTCCACCGTTACATTCGGCAAATCACGAACCGCATACGTGAAATGCGTGGGAGTGGGAACATTCAAGGGATATTTTTCTGTCATACAATTACCTCCTAAACACTGATGATGATTTTGAGCACCCCGGTCATCATTTACATTCCCATTTATAAATAACTAGCGGACAGTACCGACCGCTTTCTAGGCAAGAATCCCCAAAAATAGGAAATCCTTTACCTTTTCGGTCAGTTTCATTGTACTTCTTTACGATTCTGAAGTCAAGATAAGTAGAAAACCCTCGCGTTTTGGGAGGGAATCCAAGCGAAGATTGTACAAAAAAACCCGACAAGATTCTGCCGGGTGTTTTTTGAGTTTTAGAATTCGGTCATTCCAAAAATTTTCGGTACAAAGAGTGCCGCCGTTTCGGAATACGTGACGAGGAGGAGGACAACAATGAGGGCAACGATGAATGGCCACACTTCCTTGATGAAGTCCTCGAGTTTGCACTCGACAATCGAGCAAACGGTAAACATCATCGAACCGAACGGAGGTGTGAGACCGCCGATCATGATATTGACGATGAAAATCATACCGAAATGCAAGGGGCTGATGCCGAACGCTTTGACTGCGGGCACCAGGAGCGGAGCCAGGATGACGAGTGCTGCGCCGCCTTCGATAAACATGCCGATAAAGAGTAAGAGCAAGTTGATGACGAGGAGAAGCACCGCCGGACTCGAAGTCATATTGGTGAGTCCCGTCGTGATCATCTGCGGAATGCGCTCGAGGGTCATGTAGTAACCGAAGACCTTGGCACTCGCGATGATGATCATGACCGCGCCCGTCGATTTGACGGTTTCCATTAAGATCGTCGGGAGATGATGGAGCTTGAGCTGACGATAGACCGCAAATCCTACGATGAGGGCAAAGACGCACGCAATCGCGCCGGCTTCCGTCGGTGTGTAAATAGACATGCGCATGCCCATGATGATCCCGAACGGAATGAGGAGTGCCCAGATGGACTTGAGGAACTGACGGAAAAACTCACCGAAAGTCGCACGTCGTTCCATCGACGGTTGGAAATTTCTTCTCCGGGCGATGATATCGACCGTAATGAGAAGCGCCAACGTCATGAGAATGCCGGGACCGTATGCCGCCAGGAACATATTGCCGACGGATACGTTCGCGATGATCGCGTAGAGAATAAGGTTCGTTCCCGGAGGAATGACGGGTGCAACCGCCGAGCTTGCTGCGGTGACGGCGGATGCAAAAGGAAGTGAGTGACCTTTTTTCACCATTTCGGGGATGAGGATCTTCGCTTCCATCGCCGCGTCCGCATTGGCACTGCCGGAGATTCCGCCCATGAGTGCGGAGAGCAGGACGTTAACCTGTGCCAGTCCGCCGCGCGTATGGCCGACGAGGATATTCGCAAAATCCATGAGCGCTTCCGAGATGCCGGAATAGTTCATAATCGCGCCGACCATGATGAAGAACGGGACGGCGAGATAGGGGAAGGACTGAACGCTCGTAATGAATTGCTGGGTGACCATTTCCATGGGCATATTCGTATTGAGAAATGTGAAATAAAAGAGCGAAGATCCCATGAGTGCAAAAGCAATCGGAACGTTCAGGAAAAACAACAGAAATAGGATGATAATCGGTAAAAATGTCTGCATCAGAAGCTGCCTCCTCTCTCAAAAGGTTTGCCCCCGGCGAGATAACGAATCTGTTTGTAAAGATGAATCGCCGCATAAACGACAATCAGGGCAAAGGCAATCGTGATGGATATGTTGATATAGATATAGTCAATTTCAAGCGCCGCCGTGATTTTCGTCGACGTAAAGACATAGATGCTCGAGAAATAGAGCATGACTGCTGCGATGACAAGGACGATCGCATCCGTGATGGCACGAATGACTTCCTGTCCGCGTTCGGGAAAGAGCTTCACGACGGCTTCAACGCCGATTAAGAAATGCGTTCGGAATCCATAGGCAACGCCCATGAAAATAACCCAAATAAAGCACGCGACCGCGACTTCTTCACCCCATGGATATGTAAAGTGCAAGAAATAGCGGGTAATAATATTCATGACGACGATGCAAAAAGTGAGCGCCATAAAAACAGATCCGATGACAAGCTCAAAATTCTTTAGGAGCCATTTCGTAGATTTCATCTGTTCTCCTTTCACCGCGAAGAAAGGAAAGGCACTCCGGAAAGCCTCGGAGTGCCCTCATTCGTTCGCGTTTATTTGTTCGCTTCGTGGTATGCGTCGAGCACTTCCATGATGCGATCATAGATGCCGGGCGTCCACTTGTCGAATTTTGAGAATACGGGTTTTGCCGCTTCGCGGAATGCCGCCGCGTCGACTTCATGGAATTTAACGCCGAGTGCCTTGAGCTCCTCAGCATATTCGCCTTCGAGTTTCTTCGTCGCTTCGAGGTTGTCTTGGCTGCCCTTGTCAAACTCTTCCTGAATGATGGTTCTTTGCTCTTCGGTCAGGCTGTTCCATACGGATTCGGAGATCGTAACCGCCGATACGCCAAGCAGATGGTTTGTCAAGGAGTAGTCTTTGCAGTTTTCGTATTGTTTGGTTCCGTAATAGGACATGATGGAGCCTTCAACGCCGTCGATGACGCCTTGTTGAATAGCTGCATAGGTGTCCGGATACGGCATCTGCATTGCACTTGCGCCCATGGCTTCAAGCGTATAAGTATAGAGTTGGGATTCCGGTACGCGAATCTTGAGACCCTTCATGTCTTCAGGTTTGGTGATGGGTTTGTTGGTCTCCATGGAACGGAAGCCGAATACCCAGTCCAGTTCGATGACATGGATGTTCTGTTCTGCCGCTTGTGCGTTGAGTTCTTTGACGATGTCAGAATCAAGAACGGCAAAATACTCATCGAATGTCGTGTAGAGGAACGGACCCGTAATGGCATTGTAGTCAGGTACATAGTCGCCAAGGAAGTTGACGCCGTCAACGACGATCCAATCAGCGCCTTTTACGACTTGCTCCATGGCGTCTTTGCCGATGGGCAACGTTCCGCTCGTGAAGACTTGGAGGTCGAGGGACCCGTTCGAGCGTTCGTTGATTGCCTCGCAAACTTTCTTGAGGCTGATTGCGGTTTGCTCTTCATCGACGAATTTCGTCGTGACCTTGATGACGCGGGTGCCTTCTTGCGGTGCGGCAGTCGATGTCTCACCGGTTGCATCCGTGTTTGCGGGCGCTTTGTCTCCGCCACATGCGACCATCGTTACCGCGAGTGCGATCACGAGGATCATTGCCAACCATTTTTTCATAATTTTCCACCTTTCTTCTTCTCTTGTAGGTTCGAGGATTCTTCGCCTGCAAACCCTTCCCATGCTTTGGCAAAGAAAAAAACTGCACCAAAATCTCTGGCAACAGTCTCCTCTCTCCTCTTTACCTTACACGAGGATTATACCACAATCGTTTTCATGTGACAAGAACTATTTTTCATTTTCTTTTCACAAAAAAACCGCACCGAAGTGCGGTCGTGTTAGAAGAGTTCGTCAGGGCGATCGATGATGCGATCGGGGTGTTCGTGCTCGAGTTCTTTTCGCGTGCGAAAGCCCCAGGCGGCTGCGATGACGGGGACATTTGCATCCCTTGCGGTCGCGATGTCGACGGCGGTGTCGCCGATGTAAAAGACGTCTTCGGGGCGAATCTCGAGCGCTGTCAAAATTTCGCGCACGCCGTCGCCCGAAGGTTTGCGTTTTTTGTCCGCGCGGTCGCCGACGACGAGGTCAAAGAGGCCGGGAAAGAGATTCTCCGTCACGCGGATGGCGATGCCCTCGGGTTTGTTGGTATTGACGGCGCACTTCACGCCGCGTACACGGAGCGTGCACAGGGCCTCCGGGATGCCGGGATAGATCGCTTCGGCGCGCGGGGAACTCTTCTCGTAACGCGCCAGATAGGTCTCAAGCGCATGGTCGAGTTCAGCCGTATCGATCTCTCGGAGGCGGAGCATCCGCTCCATGAGTTTTCGCGGGCCGTCGCCGAGGGCGCGCATCACCTCTTCGCGACTTGCGGGTTCTTTCCCGTAGTCCTCGAGGACGGTCGCGACGAGCGCGGTGAGCTCGTAAGAAGTATCGACGAGCGTGCCGTCAAAATCAAAAATCATGAGTCTGGGTTGATGGACCATGCGTATTTTGTCTGCCTTTCCAATGTTTCATAGCTCCAGAGTTTGGAGCGTGAGATGCTGTTGGGATCGCGCACGAGAAATTTGCCGTCGGTGTATTCCGCGAGCACGATGAAATGTCCGTAATTCGTAAAATCGCCCGGGCCGACATTGAGGATGATCGCGCCGCCGCGATTGAGGATGCGTTTCCAGAGCGCTTTGTCGTGAGCGATGAGGTCACAGCTGACGCCGTATTCGGGTGCCACATGGGGAAAGAGCGCCACATCGGTGCCGACGTCGGGGATGGCGTAGCCGAGGGTTTCCGCGCGTTCCGCAATGTCGTAGGGCATGACGGTCGCGTCTTCCCTGGCGCCGTGAATGGCCATCGCCATCGCGGTGGGTCCGCAGCCCGCCGAGGCGAAAAAGCTCTCGCAATAGGGCTTGTAGCCCCAGCGCGTGTCCCATTGCAAATAGTGCGGGACTCTGCCGCCTTCCTCGGGTCTCGGGACTTCCGTTTCCTCGTGGAGATAATGATAGACAAAACGGACCGTCTCGGGGAATTTTTGCGCCGTTTCGACGAGATCCGCGGGATAGTCGCCGCTCGTCTCGATCTCCGCAAGCATCTTTTGTTCTACCGCGTTGAGTTCATCGACGACAGGCGGGTCTTCGGCTGTCTTGCCATGCGTCAGGAGAAAGACCACAACCGCGACGAGGACGATCACAAAAGCGATGAAAAAGAATCTTTGTTTCCGTTGGGCGCGCTTGCGCTCCAGTCGACGCCGTTCTCTACGCTCCATGGCGGTCTCCTAAGACTCTTCGAATCACGTCGCGCACATGGGCGATCGGCACGACTTCGACGGAATCGGTCTTGATGTCCGTTCCCTTGGGCACAAAGACACGCTTGTAGCCGAGTCTGTCGAGTTCGCGCACGCGATATTCGATCGACGGGACGCGTTTGAGCTCGCCCGTGAGTCCCACTTCCGCGATAAAGACATCGCCCGTGGGAATCGCGACATTTTTCACCGAAGACGCGATCGCCATGATGACCGCGAGGTTCACCGACGGCTCCGAGAGACGGATGCCGCCCGTTGTCTTAAGGATGACATTTTTGTCGTAGAGGCGGACGCCCACGCGCTCCTCGAGGATCGAGATGAGCGTGTTGAGTTCGTCGCGCCTCAGGCTGTCCCCCAGTCTCTGCGGATAAGGCGTAAAACTGCGGCTCACGAGGCTCTCCACCTCGACCATGAGATAACGCGAACCCTCTTTGATCATCGCAAGCGCACTCCCCGGGACATTGCCGCTGCGCTTGGTGACAAAATAATCGTCCGGCTCCGTGATTTCCACGAGCCCCTCCTCGCGCATTTCAAAGAGGCCGATCTCGCCCGTCGGACCGAAACGGTTCTTCGTAGAGAGGAGGAGTCTCAGACTCGTCGCGTCTTCCCCTTCCTCGAGGAAGACGACCGTGTCCACGAGATGCTCGAGAGTCCTGAGTCCCGCCATCTTGCCGTCTTTGGTCATATGCCCGACAAAAAATACGTGGAAAGGATGGGTCTTGTCCTTCGCCCGCGCGACCATGCGCGACGCACATTCCATCGTCTGCACGGGTGTACCCGGACGCGAAGTGTACTCCGCAAGACGAAAGGTCTGGATCGAATCCACCACGACAAAATCGGGTTTCACCTCGTCCACCGCGGCGAGTACGTCGTCAAAGAGATCCGTCGCGAGCACGTAAAAATCGGACTCTGCCCCCAAGATCCTTTCCGCACGAGATTTGATCTGCGATTCGCTCTCTTCACCCGACGCGTAGAGGACCTTCTTCCCCATCGCATCAAGTCGCCCAGATAATTCCAAGAGCAGCGTCGATTTGCCGACTCCGGGCGGTGCGGCGAGGATCGAAACGCCGTCCACGACGAGACCGCCGCCCATCACGCGATCGAATTCCGAGATCCCCGTGAGAATGCGTGATTCCCCCGTCGCCTCGATGGAACGAAGACGCACCGGTGTGCGCATCGCCGAGGATTTTTTCTTCGTCCCTTGTTTGTTTTCGTTTTTCGGCACGTCGATCTCTTCCGCCGTGCCCCACTCTCCGCATTCGGCGCATTGCCCGAACCAGTTGGGAGCGGTATGTCCACATGCCGTACAGCGAAATGCTCTCTTCATGGCACGCCCCTTTCCGAATTTCCTTTTCTTAGCATATCACAAAATGATTCCCGAGGCAGTATAGAAAGTGCGCACCGTGCGAAATTTTCTTTTGTCGCGATTCTCACATGCGTCGCGCAGAAAAAATGCTCGGTTTTTCGAAAAAATTTGAACCGCCACAAAAAAAGCGCCCCACATTGGGAGCGCTCTTTTCTTTGGTTCCAAAATTAGCTGTTTGCTTTCGCCTTTGCTTCGCGGATGGTCTTCATCGAATCGACGATGGCATCTGCAAGTGCATAGAGGTCGGTTGCGTTCGCTGCGTTCATGGAGGAGTTGATGGTGATGCGGTCGTTAAGGATATCGACGAGTTTCAAATTCTCTTCGATCATCTCTTCCATGAGGTCGCCCGAGGTGCATGCCCAGCTGCCGTTCTCGATGAGTGCGACGGTTCTGTTCTGGACATTGAGTGCCGCCATATCGTTGATGAAGTCTTTCATCTTCGGATAGACGCCGAGGTTGTAGGTCGGGCTTGCAAGCACGAGATGCGAATACTTGAAGACATCGGAGATGAGATAGGAAACGTCGGTCGAGGAGACGTCGTGGACGACGACATTGGTGATGCCGCGTTCGACGAGTTGCGAAGCGAGTGCCTGTGCCGCATATTCGGTGTTGCCGTACATGGACGCAAAGGCAATCATGACGCCTTCGACTTCGGGTTCATACTTGGACCAGGTGTCGTATTTGCCGATGATATAGCCGAGATCTTTTCTCCAGACCGGTCCGTGGAGCGGGCAGATGACTTTGATCGGAAGCGTTGCGGCTTTCTTCAGGACATCTTGAACGAAGGGGCCGTATTTTCCGACGATGTTCGTGAGATATCTTCTCATGGAGTCAAGATAATCGCGATCGAAGTCCACTTCGTCGGCGAAGAGTTTGCCGTCGAGGGAGCCGAACGTACCGAATGCATCCGCACTGAAGAGGACGCCGTTCGTAACGTCGAGCGATACGATGACCTCGGGCCAGTGCACCATGGGCGCTTCGACGAATGCGAGGGTGTGTTTGCCGAATGTGACGGTGTCACCCTCTTTGACGATTTGTTTGCGCTCGTCGGCAACTTTCATGCCGAGTTGGTTCATGATCTCAAATCCCTGCTCGGAGCAGATGAGTTTGGCATCCGGATAGCGGATGGCGATCTCTTCGATCATGCCGGCATGGTCGGGTTCCAAGTGATGGATGACGAAATAATCCAGCGGACGGCCGTCAAGGACTTCGTGGAGATTTCTTAAGAAATCTTTGCCGCTCGACCAATCGACGGTGTCGAAGAGCACAGTCTTCTCGTCGAGAAGAACATAGGAGTTATAGGTGACGCCTTCCGGGATGGGGAAGATGTTCTCAAAGAGATGGGTGCGATGATCATTGACGCCGATCCAATAGAGATCGTCGACGACTTTTCTAACGGTATACATAATTTACACTCCTTTTCGCTTTCGTAGACCTATTTGCGATCAGCCGGGAAGTCGGCTTCGACAAACTCGGATTTTTCTTTTTCACAGTTCGGGCATACCCAATCATCCGGTAGGCTTCTGAAAGGTGTGCCGGGATCGATCTCGCCGATCGGGTCTCCGAGGTCCGGATCATATTCGTATCCGCAGCCTTTGCATACATAGACGCCATCCTTGGGTGCGAGTTTGCGCGGTTTGGAACGGCGAACTTTCTTCATGGGCGGTGCAGGTTTCTTCTCGCCCGTGCCGAGTGCTTTGGCAAGGAGCGGCATGATCTCGTTCATGTCTCCGACGATGCCGTAGTCTGCGTTACGGAAGATCGGAGCGCCCGGGTTCTTGTTGATGGCAACGATGGTCGATGCATCTTTGATGCCCTTTAGGTGTTGGCTTGCGCCGGAGATGCCGAGTGCAATGTAGAGATTGCCGCGGAATTTCTGTCCGGACATGCCGACATAGTGGTCAAGCGGAAGGAGTTTCATGGTCTCTGCAACCGGTCTTGACGAACCGAGGACGGCGCCTGCCGCATGAGCGAGCTCGCGTGCCTTCTTGAGGTTCTCTTTACCGCCGATGCCTTTGCCGATGGAAACAACACGTTCCGCTTCGACGATCGGGGTGTCTTCAGGGATGCCGACGGAGAAATCATAGCCGTCTTTCTTGAGCGCTTCGACGAGGATGTCGACAGCTTCTTTGGCCGAGTCAGCTTTGATGATCTCACGTTTGCGCGGGCCGGTGATCGGGCCTTGTGCCTTGCCGGCTACTTCGGCTTTGGCGCCTTTTTTCTTCGGAGCTCTGCCGACGATCGAAGAGGAGATGACGAGTCTTTGAATCTCGTTCGTGCCTTCGTAAATGGTCGTGATCTTTGCATCGCGGTACATTCTCTCGACGGGCATGCCCTTGAGATAGCCGTTGCCGCCGTGCATCTGGAGTGCGTCGTTGCAAACTTCGAGTGCGATATCGGATGCGTACATCTTTGCCATTGCCGATTCGACGCCGTATGCTTCGTGTGCTTGTTTCATATCCGCTGCGGAGTAAACGAGGAGTCTTGCCGTGCGAATCTTTGTTGCCATGTCGGCGAGTTTGAATGCGAGTGCCTGTTGACGTGCAATAGGTTTCCCGAATTGAACGCGCTCTTTCGCATACGCAACGGCTTCTTCATACGCGCCTTGCGCAATGCCGAGTGCCTGTGCCGCGATCCCGATACGACCGCCGTCGAGCGTGTCCATCGCAATGCGGAAACCTTGACCCTCTTGTCCGAGGAGGTTTTCCTTCGGAACTTTGACATTGTTGAAGATGAGTTCCGCCGTCGTCGACGAACGAATGCCCAGTTTGTCATAGTGATCGCCGAACGTAAAGCCTTCCCAGCCTTTCTCGACGATGAAAGCGCTGATGCCGTGGGTTCCGACGCCCGGCGTGGTGACGGCAAAGACGACATAGGTGTCCGCTTCGGGCGCGTTCGTGATAAAGATCTTGCCGCCGTTTAGGATGTAATAATCGCCCTCAAGCTCTGCGGTCGTTTCCGTGCCGCCCGCATCCGAGCCTGCGTTCGGTTCGGTAAGGCCGAATGCACCGAGTTTCTCGCCTTTTGCCAGCGGAACGAGGTATTTCTTCTTCTGTGCTTCCGTGCCGTATGCGAAGATCGGGTATGTGCCGAGCGAAGTGTGCGCGGAAAGAATGACGCCCGTGCCGCCGTCCACTCTCGAAAGTTCCTCGACAGCGATGGCGTAGGATTTGACATCCAAGCCCATGCCGCCGTATTCCTTCGGATACGGAATGCCCATGAGTCCGGTCTTTGCAAAATCATGGATCTGTTCTCTCGGATACTCATTGTTCTGATCGAGTTGGAAAGCGATCGGTTTGATCTCGGCCTCCACCCAATCTCTCACTTGTTTGCGCAGCGCTTCATGCTCTGCCGTCGTTCCAAAATACATATGTTACCTCCTTCACCTATTCCCGGGGTTAAGGTTTTCCTCGTGCGGAAAAAAATAACCCTATTGGCCGCCACTTTTATTATACCCCTGTGGTATAGCTTTATCATACCACCGTCCAACAGCTTTGTAAAGCAATTTTTACCAAAACTGTGAAAGTTTTCGACGCGCACTTTTCTCGGCGCGTCTTTGGGGCCTTCACATATCTATCTACCCCTTTTTGCACCCGTTCTATCAAAAGATGAAACCTTTTGCGCGGGACAAAAAAAGGAGCACGACCCGAGCCGTACTCCTTGAAATTTCTTACGAAACGGAAACCGCCTCGTCCGCTTCCGCTTCTTTTTCCACGAGGGCAAATTCGCCATCGGCAAAATCGATCGCGTAGGCGACGCCCGCTTTCACACGGTTCCCCAAGATTTCTTCGCTCATAAGGTCCTCGATCTTCATCTCGATTGTGCGTCTAAGAGGTCTTGCGCCATAGACGGGATCGAAGCCCGCGCGTGCGATCTCCTCTTTGGCGCGCTCGGTGAGCGTGACGGTGTATCCCATCTCGAGAATGCGCTCCTCGAGCTCCTCACTCATGAGATCCACGATGCGTCCGACTTCGTTCTCGCCGAGATGGTTGAAGAGGATGATGTCGTCGAGACGATTGAGAAACTCGGGTCGGAAGGTCTTCTTGAGTTCCTCGTGGACGATCGATTTCATCTTCTCGTATTCGCGCACTTCCGTCTCTCCCGCCGCGGAAAAACCGATCGCATTCTTCTTCTCGAGATCGCGTGCGCCGACATTCGACGTCATGATGAGGATCGTGTTTCTAAAATTCACAAGCCTTCCCTTGGAATCGGTGAGTCTCCCGTCGTCGAGCACTTGGAGAAGCGCGTTGAAGACATCGGGATGCGCCTTCTCGATTTCGTCAAAGAGCACGACGGAATAGGGTTTTCTGCGAACGGCTTCGGTGAGCTGTCCGCCCTCCTCGTAGCCGACATAGCCCGGGGGCGAACCGATGAGGCGCGAGACGGAGAATTTCTCCATATACTCGGACATGTCAATCCGGATGACCGCGTCTTCGTCGCCGAAGACCGCCCGTGCGAGCGATTTTGCGAGATAGGTCTTACCGACGCCCGTGGGCCCGACGAAGAGAAACGAGCCGACGGGTTTGTCTTTGGACGCGAGGCCGACACGCGCCCGCTTGATCGCACTTGCAATGCGGTCGATCGCGACGTCCTGTCCGATGACGCGCGCTTTTAACGTCTTATCGAGGTCGAGATATTTCTGCGTTTCGCTCGCGCTCATGCGCGTTACGGGCACGCCGGACCAATCGGAGACGATCTCGGCAATGCGATGGGCATCCACTTCGCGCGTTTCTTTTTTGCGTTCGGTCTGCCATGCGTCGCCGCGTTTCTCAATCTCCGCGCGCAAAGTCTCGATGCGGTCGCGGATCTCGGCCGCCTTCTCAAACGCCTGATTGGTGACGGCCTGTTCTTTCTCGCCCTCGAGCCGTTTGATCTCTTTTTCCCGATCCACAAGATCCTCGGGGCGGACATAGTTCTCGATCCGGAGCTTGCTTGCCGCCTCGTCGATGAGATCGACCGCCTTGTCCGGCAGGAATCGATCCGTAAGATAGCGATGCGAAAGTTCCGCCGCCGCCGTGAGCGCCTCGTCCGTGATCGTGACCCCGTGATGCGCCTCGTATTTGTCCCGGAGACCCTTTAGAATCTCGACCGTCTCCTCGACCGTCGGTTCCTCGACCGGGATCGGCTGGAGCCTTCTCTCAAATGCGGCGTCCTTCTCGATGTGCTTCCTGTATTCGTCGATCGTCGTCGCGCCGATGATGTGGAGTTCCCCTTTACTGAGGAACGGTTTTAGAATATTCGACGCGTCCATCGAGCCTTCCGACGCGCCCGCACCGACCAAAGTGTGCAGTTCGTCGATAAAGAGAATGATGTCGGGATCCTCCATCACTTCGTCGATCGTCGACTTGAGCCTTTCCTCAAAATCGCCGCGATATTTCGTCCCCGCGACCATTGCCGCCATATCCAGCGCGATGATGCGTTTGTCCTTCATAATCTCGGGAATATCCCCCGCGACAATCCGCGCCGCAAGGCCCTCGGCAATCGCCGTCTTCCCGACCCCCGGCTCGCCGATGAGCACGGGATTGTTCTTCGTCCGGCGCATGAGCACCTGGATCACGCGCTCAATCTCCTTCTCGCGCCCGATCACGGGATCGATCTTCGCCGCACGCGCAAGTTCCCCGAGATCGCGGCCGAAACGCGCGATGAAAGAATCGTCGTCCTCGACCGGTTTTTTCTCCAAGGACTCGAGCATCGCCGCACGGATCTTCTCGGGATCAAGCCCTGCACGACGTAACATGAGATGGGCAAACCCCTCGCCCTCGTTCATGAGTGCAAGGAGTACGTGTTCCGTCCCGACATAGCCGTGGCCGAGTTTTTTCGCCTCGACATGCGCCTCGCCCATCACGTGTTTCGCACGCGGCGTAAGCATCGACGGCGGCGCACCCGCACTCCCGTAGCCGAGTTCGCGCACCAGCATATTGAAGAAGACTTCATAGCGCGCCCCCTCGCGTACCAGGATCGTACTGACCGGGCCGTCGTGTTTCATCATGGCTAAGAGCATATGCTCCGTGCCGATATATTCATGGCGAAGTCCGAGCGCCTCCAAAGCCGCCCCTCGCAAAAAAATCGCCAGATCGTTTGGTCTTTCGTCCATCGTAACCTCCTATCTATCCTCGCAAAAGCGCCAAGAGCATCGCGCGCAGAATCCCCGCACGCACCGCTCCGCGATCCTTCGTGACCGCCGCAAGCGCACTGTCCTCCATCGCCGCGAGCAAAAGTCTCGCCTCGTTCTTCTCGATCGCGCCCGCCTCATAGAGCGTCGTGATCACCTGCATCGCACGATCGCGCGTAATCGTCTCGCCGATGCCCTCCTCGATCATATATTTCAAACGCGCATCTTTTTCCATCTCGACCTTTACGATTCTGATATAACCCGAACCGCCGCGCCGCGACTCGATCACATAGCCCTCATGCGGCGTAAAACGCGTCGCAAGGACATAGTTGATCTGACTCGGCGAGCATGCAAAACGCTCCGCCAGCTCGTTGCGCCCGATCTCGATGCGATTATCTTCCGCCTCCCGCAGCATCTCATGGAGCAAACGGGCAATGGACCCTGATAAATCAGCCATCTTCTTCCACCTGCCTTTGACTATCTTTGACTTTAAGTATACCAAAGCTTCCCCCGCTTGGCAAGCACCGCCCCGCGAGACGACAAGATTTTCCCCTCGCCGGCATGACACAATTTCCCCCAACACCTTCCCCTCACTTCTCGCAAAAATCCCCCTCGCCGATCAATAACTTTTTTGCATCCCCTCGGCCGTCACTCGATTGGCCAATCGAGTGCCCTCGAGTTTTTCCAAATTTTTCGCGCCCGTTGCGTCCCTTTTTTCGCATGGATTCGACGTGACGCGATTGTACAATCACGAAACGTTGCCTTGGTCCGTATTTTTCCACGGCGATCAAATCCTTTTTCTCATCACCTGGGACGTGAACCGATTGTACAATGCGGTCCCCGTGCGCCGGAGCACAAAAAAACACCGGCCATAGAGGTCGGTGTTTGTTCTGAAGTCTTAACGTTTCGAGAACTGCGGGCTCTTACGAGCTTTCTTAAGACCGTATTTGAGTCTTTCCTTCTTACGCGGGTCGCGCGTGAGGAAACCTGCTTGTTTCAAAGTCTTGCGATATTCCGGATCGACTTCGAGAAGCGCTCTCGAAATGCCGTGGCGAATCGCGCCCGCTTGTCCCGTCGAGCCGCCGCCTTCGACATTTACATAGACGTCGAATTTGCCGAGGGTCTCGGTGAGTTCCAGCGGAGCCTTGGCGATCATCTTCAAAGTCTCATGATCGAAGTATTCATCCATATCGCGTTTGTTGATGATGAATTTGCCGTTGCCGTCAACGAGTCTGACACGTGCAACGGAGGTTTTTCTTCTTCCCGTTCCTTGATACATACTCTACTCCTTATTAAAACTCATACACTTCGGGTTTTTGTGCTTCGTACGGATGATCAGGTCCGACAACGACCTTGAGTTTCTTGTACATTGCACGACCGAGTCTGTTCTTCGGCATCATCCCGCGGATCGCATGCTCGAGGATGCGCTCGGGATGTTTCTCCATCATTTCCTGATACGAAGTAAAACGTGCTCCGCCGGGATATCCCGTGTGGCGGAAATAGGTCTTCTGCTCAGCTTTTTTACCGGTGACACGGATCTTCTCCGCATTGATGATGATGACATAGTCGCCGGTATCCATATAAGGCGTAAACGTGGGCTTGTTCTTCCCACGAAGAATCATTGCAACTTCGGTTGCGAGTCTTCCGAGTACTTTGTCCGTCGCATCGATGACATACCACTTGCGCTCGATCGTACTCGGCGTTGCCATAGTCGATTTCACTTGTATTCCTCCTAAAAAAACTTTCGCATGACCGATAAGAGTCCGCATTCTTGCCGCAAAAGTTTCCGGGTCTTTTTCGGCACTTGGAATATAGTACCATCAAGATGTGAATATGTCAAGGTTTAAAGCACATTTTGCAGGAAAAATCTTCTCTCCCCGCCGCGTGGCGGCCGAGCAGAACTTTTTTTCACGGGATCCAAGCTATTTCATCACCAAATAGAGAGTCTCCCCGTTCCGCGTGGATGCGCGTGCGCCGTTTCCCCCACGAAAAAAGCTCCGCCTGTGCAGACGGAGTTTTCTACCTTCATTTCTACCTTCGAAAGAAACCCAGGCGATTAATATTTTTCTGCCCAGAGTTCGAAATAGCCTTGCGGATGTGCGCATGCCGGGCAAGCCTTGGGTGCTTCTTTGCCTTCGTGGATGTAGCCACAGTTGAGGCAGTGCCAAAGAACGACTTCGTCTCTCTTGAAGACTTGGTCTTTTTCGATGTTCTCGGCGAGTTTGAGATAACGGGTCTCGTGTCTCTCTTCCGCTTCTGCGATTTCGCGGTAGACTTTCGCGATCTCGGGGAAGCCTTCTTCGTCTGCAACGCGTGCAAACTCGGGATAGAGGTCGTTGGCCTCTTCGTGCTCGCCTGCTGCTGCAGCTTTGAGGTTCTCAAGCGTGGTGCCGAGAAGGACCGGGAAAGAAGACGTGATCTCTACCATGTCGCCTTTGAGTCCGCCGGCATTGAGGAAACGGAAAAATCTCTTCGCGTGCTCCTTCTCGTTATTTGCCGTTTCGGTAAAGATATCACGCATTTGGATATATCCGTCTTTCTCCGCTTGCGAAGCATAGTACGTGTAGCGCATTCTCGCTTGGGATTCACCCGCGAACGATCCCATCAAGTTGGTTGCGGTCTTGGTGCCTTTGAGTTCCATTACAATTCCTCCTTTGTATTTTGCCATGTGGGGTCTTCCCCCATGGTCTTAGTATAGCATTGTATACTAAAATCTGCAAGTACAAAACGGCTAAATAAAGCCATTTGGTAGCCTTGGCTAACCCGTTCTGAGCGCGGAAGTTTCTTTTCGGGGCGCCAAAATGGGCACGAAAAAACGGCCGCGAAGGCCGTCTGTTGCTTCTTAATCGTAGTCGACGCGAAGGAGCGTGAGTCCCTTGGCGGGGAAGGTATGTCCCGCACGCGCGCGGTCATTTGCCTCAAGGATCTCCTTGAGTTCCGCTTCGTCCATGTCGCCCGCGCCGATTCCGACGAGTGCGCCCGCCATGATGCGGACTTGATTGTAGAGAAAACTCTCGGCGGTGAAATAGAGGCGAATTTCATCGTCCACGCGTTCGACGCGGATCTCGTCGAGGGTGCGGACGGGATTGGTGCCGGGTTTTGATTTTGCGGACATAAAACTCGTAAAATCGTGTCGTCCGAGAAAAATCTTGGCGGCGTGGGCCATTTTCGCTTCGTCGAGGGGGCGATAGATCTGCACGCCGTAGAGTCTGCGAAGCGGCGAAATATAGCGCGCATTGAGGATGCGATAGAGATAGGTCTTGCGTCGTGCGTCGTAGCGCGCGTGAAAGTCCTCCGCCACCTCAACGCATTCCCGGACGCGAATATCGTCGGGGAGTTGATCGTTCATTGCATAGGCGAGGTTCTCGAGCGGAATCGTTGAATCCATGCGGAAGTTCGAGACCATGCCTTCGGCGTGGACACCGGCGTCGGTGCGACCGGCGGAGGTGAGGCGCACGTCTTCACCCGTGACGCGGTAGATGGCGCGGACGAGTTCGTTCTCGACGGCGACGGCATTTTCCTGGATCTGGGAGCCAGCGTAGCGCGTGCCGTCATAGGCATAGGTCATCTTGACATTCATACGTATCGCTCCAGAGCCCAGAGGCCGCCGAAAAAGACGATCAGGACGAGCGCGGCATAGGCGTCGGCTTTGCCGTAATGCAAGGGATGCATCCGTGTGCGTCCCTCGTCTCCGCGATAGCAACGCGATTCCATCGCCTCGGCGAGTTCTTCCGCACGGCGGATAGACACGAGAAACATCGGGACGAGAAGCGGCACGAGATTCTTCGCCCGCTGAAAGACGCCGCCCGTCTCAAAATCCGCCCCGCGCGCGGTCTGCGCCTTTTGGATCTTGTCCGCCTCTTCCATGAGGGTCGGGATGAATCGGAGCGCAATCGTCATCATCATCGCAAATTCATGGACGGGGACGCGGATTTTTTTGAGCGGAGCGAGGAGCCTCTCGATGCCCTCGGTGAGGGAAATGGGCGAGGTCGTGAGGGTGAGGATGCTCGTCCCCACGACGAGAAACGAGAGTCTCAGGGCCATGAAGATCGCCTTGTACACGCCTTCTTTCGCAATCGGGAAGATGAATTTCACCCACATGGGTCCGGGTGTCGTGTAGAGATTGACGATCATCGTGAGAATGAGAATCATGCGGAGGGGTTTGAGCCCCTTGATGAGATATTTGACAGGGAGTTTCGCGAGTTTCATGAGTGCCACGAGAAAGAGCGCCACGAGGGCGAAATATTCGATCCGATCGATCATGAAGATCATGACGATGTAGAGAATGCCCCCGAGGATCTTGGTGCGCGGATCGAGCGAATGGATCGGGCTCTTCTCGGGAATGTATTGACCGATTGTAATGTCTCTAAGCACGTCGCACCTCCATCGCCTCTTTGATCACCGCGTATGCCTCCTCGACCGTGAGCGCATCCGGGAGATCCCAGCCCTTTTGCCTCAAGGCGCGGATGACCGTGAGCGGCATGGGAATGTCGAGGCCCATCGCCTCGAGTTCGTCCGCATGCGTAAACACGTGCTCGGGGGTATCGTCCATCACGACGCGCCCCTCGTCGATCACGATGATACGGCTCGCAAGACGCGCAATATCCTCCATGGAATGCGTGACGAGGATGATCGTCACATCGTAATTGCGATAGATCTCTCGGATCTCTCCGAGGATCTCCTTGCGGCCCTGCGGATCGAGACCCGCCGTCGGCTCGTCGAGGATCAAAAAATCCGGACGCATCGCAAGCACGCCCGCAATCGCGACGCGCCTTTTTTGCCCGCCCGAGAGATCGAAAGGCGAGAGATCCTTGTATCGTTCAAAATCCAGTCCCACGAGTTCCATGCCGTAACGCACGCGTTTCTCGACTTCTGCCTCGTCCAAACCGAGATTCTTCGGTCCGAACGCGATATCTTTGTACACCGTCTCCTCAAAGAGCTGATGCTCGGGATATTGAAAGACCATGCCCACGAGCGAACGGAGCCCTTTTTTGATCGCGAGTTTGTCCTTGGTATTGATTTCGCCCACGACGACGTCGCCTGCGGTGGGTTTTAAGAGCCCCGCAAAGAGCTGGACGAGCGTGGATTTGCCGCTGCCCGTGTGTCCGATGAGGCCCACGAGTTCCTTTTCCTTGAGCGCGAGGTTCACGTCAAAAAGCGCCGTCTTCTCAAACGGCGTTCCCGCCCCGTAGGTGTAACCGACTTCGTTCATCGTGATTTTCATAGTGCATTCACCAATTCTTCCACCGTGAGCGCCACGGGCATGTCCGTGAGCCCGTCCTCATGGAGGAGATGGGCAATCTTCGTCACGACCGGCACATCGAGTGCGAGTTCCGTGAGTTCTTCCGTGCGCGCAAAGATTTCGCGCGGCGTGCCCTCCATCATGAGTTTGCCGTCCGAGAGAACCACCACGCGATCCGCAAGAATCGCCTCTTCCATAAAATGCGTGATGAGGATAACGGTCTTCTTTTCCTCCTCGTGCAGACGTTTCAAGGTCCGCATGATTTCGCGTCTTCCGATCGGATCGAGCATCGCTGTCGGTTCGTCGAGCACGATGATTGCGGGATCGATCGCAAGGATCCCCGCAATCGCGACGCGCTGTTTTTGCCCGCCGGAGAGGAGATGCGGGGCGCGCATGCGTTCGCGTTCCATCTCGACGAGTTCGAGCGCGTGATCGACGCGCCGGACGATTTCTTCGGACGGGAGGCCCAGGTTCTCGGGGCCGAACGCCACGTCCTCTTCCACGACCGTCGCAACCATCTGATTGTCCGGATTCTGAAAGACGAGTCCCAGCGCACGCCGAATCTCAAAGATCTTCGTGCTGTCTTTGGTGTTCATCCCCATGACCTCGACATCGCCCGATAAGGGCTCCAAGAGGCCGTTTAAGAGCCTTGCGAGCGTGGATTTGCCGCTACCGTTGTGCCCGAGAATCGCGATAAATTCCCCTTCGTGCACGGTAAGATCGAGGCCCTTCAAGGCCTCGATTTTCTCTCCGTCGCTGCGTTCATACGTATAATAAAGATCTTTTATTTTCACATGTTCCATCGATCCATAACTCCTTTTCATCCAGTCTACTATACCACAAAAGCATAGACTTCGCGCGAAATCGAGACACAAAAGCCCCGATCTGCTATACTTTGGAAGGAAAAGGAGGCAGTATGAAAACATACGACAATCTCTTACACTTACTGAATATCCCGTCGCCCTCCGGCATGACCGAAGGCGCGATCGATTTTCTCGAAGCACGTATCCGCGAGCTGGGCGTTCCCTGTGAGCGCACGGCGAAAGGCGCCCTCGTCGCGCATCTCGAAGGACGCGACAAGAGTCTGGGCATCACGCTCTCCGCGCACATCGACACGCTCGGACTCATGGTCCGCGCCATCCGCGAAAACGGCAGACTCACCGTCGTCCCCGTGGGCGGCTACAGTTCCACCGCGATTGACGGCGAAACCGTGAAGATCCACGCGCACGACAAAATCTTTACGGGCACGGCGCTCTCCGATCACGCGAGCGTCCACGTCTACGACGACACCCGCACGCGCGAGCATACGTTTGACAATCTCGAAGTCCGCATCGACGCACGCACCTACGACCGCGCAACGACAGAGAAGCTCGGCATTCGTCCCGGCGATTATGTGAGCCTCGACACGCACACGACCGAGACCGAAGACGGTTTTATCCGCTCGCGTCATCTCGACGACAAAGCCTGCGCCGCGATTCTTCTCTCGCTCATCGAGACCTTGAAAGACGAAGAACTCCCCTGGAACGTGCATTTCTTTTTCTCCAATTTCGAAGAAGTCGGACACGGATCCTCCGCCGGCATTCCCGACGACACCGTAACCCTCCTCGCCCTCGACATGGCCTGCGTGGGCAGCGATCTCTCGGGCCACGAAGAAAAAGTCTCCATCTGTGCACTCGACTCGTCGGGTCCCTACGATCTCACCGTGCGCCGCCATCTCGAACGTCTCGCCGAGAAGGAAAATCTCGATCACGTGATCGACATCTATCCACACTACGGCTCCGACGCGAGTGCAGCGCTCAGGGCCGGCGGCAATTTTAAGACCGGACTCATCGGCCCCGGCGTCGACGCCAGCCACGCGCAAGAACGCACGCACAAAAACGGCATCGAAGCCACCGAAAAACTCGCCCTCGCCTTTGTGCGAAATCCCGTGTAACGGACGACTCAACCGTCCGTCAAAGGCCAATCGGTTTGTTCAATTCCAATCGACGTTCATCCACATCTGCGTCAATCCGAATCGACAGCAAAAAACCTCGTCTCCGGACGAGGTTTCTTTTCCTCTTTTCTTTGTTGCCGTGTTTGCAAACACGCCCATGCGCACGGAAAAAACGTGCGGAAAATCATTTTGCGCGGGAATAATTTTTAACGCGCGCCTTTTTCCAATCAAAAAGCTCTCGTCCTTCTCGGATGAGAGCTTTTTCTTATACGAGTTCGATGATTGCCATTTCGCTGGCGTCGCCGAGGCGGGGTCCCATCTTGATGATGCGGGTGTAGCCGCCGTTTCTTTCCTTATATTTGGGTGCGACTTCTTCGAACAATTTTGCTACGGTTTCTTTCTTGTAGAGATATTTCAGTGCTTGGCGTCTTGCTGCGAGATCGCCTCTCTTGCCGAGAGTAATCATGCGTTCAGCGACTTGTCTGGTCTCTTTGGCACGTGTGAGCGTAGTGACCATGCGACCGTTCTCGATGAGGCTTTGCACTTGGTTTCTGAGCATGGCGTTGCGATGATCGGAACGTCTGCCCAGTTTGCGTTGGTTCGCCACTGGTTTTTCCTCCTATTCTTCGTCTTTGAAATCAAGGCCGAGCTCGTGGATCTTTTCTTCCACTTCGGCGATGGATTTCTTGCCGAAGTTCTTGATCGTGAGCATTTCACTTCTGGTTCTCGAAATGACGTCCGATACGGAGTCGATGCCTGCTCGTTTGAGGCAATTAAAGCTTCGAAGCGACAGGTCGAGCGATTCGATGGGCATGGTTAAGAGTTTGTCTGCCAGTTCTTCTTCCTCTTCGTCCGTGTCTTCCTCTTCGGGCTCGTACTCAGGTAGGCTCAAAAACGGTTCGAGATAGCTGATTAAGATCGAGCTTGCTTCGGCGAGCGCCTCTTGCGGCGTGATGGTGCCGTTCGTTACGACGTCCAGGATCAGTCTGTCGTAGTCGGTGATATTGCCGACGCGGACGTTTTCCACGGTGAAATTGGCGAGTTCGACGGGAGTGAAGGACGAGTCGATGGGGATGACGGCGATGTCGCCGGTTCCTTCTTCGTTCGTCTCTTTGTTCATCTCCGCCATTCGATAGCCTTTCCCGCGAATAAACTCGAGATCCATGACGAGTTCACCTTCGTCATTTAAGGTGCAGATGTAATGATCCTTGTTGACGATATCGAGGTTTGCATCGACGGCAAGGTCGCCTGCCGTTACGACTTTGGGTCCTTTGATATCGACGTGGATCTGTACGGGACCTTCCGAGTGCATACGGCTTGCGATGCCTTTGATGTTGAGGATGATTTCGGGGACGTCTTCCATGGCTCCTTCGATGGTGGAGAATTCATGGAATACACCTTGAAATCGTACTTTGGACGCGCTGGATCCCTCGAGTGATGAGAGCATGATGCGCCTTAGGCTGTTGCCGATGGTCTGTCCGTACCCTCTTTCCAGAGGCCCCATGGCAAAGGTTCCGCTTTTGCCGTCGGCGCCAAGTTCCAATACTTCAATTTTGGTCATCGGTTCATCTAACATGGATTCGCGCCTTTCTTTTTCGTCCGATTAGACTCTACGTCTCTTCGGAGGTCTGCAGCCGTTGTGCGGGATCGGGGTTACGTCTTTGATAGAGCTGATTTCAAGGCCGGTTGCTTGGAGGCTTCGGATGGCTGCCTCGCGTCCGCTGCCGGGTCCTTTGACAAAGACGTCTACGATCTTTAGACCATGTTCCATGGCCTTCTTTGCTGCTTCTTCCGCCGCTTGCTGTGCTGCAAACGGGGTCGATTTTCTGGAGCCGCGGAAGCCGAGTTGGCCTGCGCTTGCCCAGGAAAGGACATTGCCGCCCTGATCGGAGAGGGTCACCATGGTGTTGTTGAAGGTGGAAACGATGTGTGCTTGACCACGTTCGATGTTCTTACGTTCACGGCGCGCAATGCGGCCGGTTTTTCTTTTCTTAACTGCCAAACTAAGTCCCCTCCCTCTTATTTCTTACCGGCTTTTTTGTTGGATGCCGGGCCTTTTCTGGTTCTTGCGTTGGTTTTGGTTCTCTGTCCGCGGACGGGTAGTCCTTTTTTGTGGCGAACGCCGCGATAGCAGTTGATTTCACGGAGTCTCTTGAGGTTCATTGCAACGTCGCGTCGCAGGTCACCTTCTACGTGAATTTCTGCAATCTCGTCGCGGATTGCCGCCAGCTCTTGTTCGGATAGGTCTTTGACACGGGTGTCGGGGTTGACGCCCGCATTCTTTAGAATTTTATTCGACATGGATCGACCGATACCGTAGATATAGGTTAATCCGATTTCAACTCTTTTTTCTCTGGGTAAGTCTACGCCGGAAATTCTGGCCATAAAACGAGTACACCTCCTAGTGTTGGGTCGATCTTGGTCAACCTTGTTTTTGCTTGTGCTTCGGATTCTCGCAGATCACCATGACTCTGCCGTCACGGCGGATGATCTTGCATTTCTCGCACATCTTTTTGACAGATGGTCTAACTTTCATACTACCTCCTCGCCTTGGCTATTTCTTTCGCCAAGTTATACGCCCCTTGGTCAAATCATAGGGGGAGAGTTCTACAACTACCCGGTCGCCGGGTAGGATCTTGATATAGTTCATTCTGAGCTTTCCCGATATATGTGCGATGATCTCGTGGTCGTTCTCGAGTCGCACGCGGAAAATGGTATTGGGCATAGTCTCGACGACCGTGCCTTCTACTTCGATTACATCAGCTTTTGCCATATAGAAAGCCTCCTTTTCAAATGTCCTAGTATTCTCGCTCAAACGGTTCGATGAGTTTGCGGATAAATGCGTTGTTCATCTTACGATCGTTCTCGATGTTCTCTTTAAATTTGTCGATCGTCGTGTGGTAGAACACCAGGTGTTTGAGTTTTTTCTTTTTCGGTCTGTCGATTTTTCTTACTTTGCCGTCGACGACGAGTACGTATTCGTCATCGAGTACGTCCAGGATGAGGAAAAGTTTGCCTTTGTCTCTTCCTGCACGTGACCGTACCAGTTGTCCGATAGAAGGTCCCTTGTCCATCCGCACTCGCTAACGATCGGATAGACGATCGAGAATCTCTCGCTCAACGCTCTTGATGTCTCTCATGCCGTCAAAACGTTCGAGGATGCCGCGCTTCGCATAAAAATCGATGAGCGGTGCGGTTTCTCTTTCGTAGACGTCGATGCGGCCTCTTACGGTCGCTTCTTCGTCGTCCTTGCGTCTTACGACTTCTCCGCCGCATTTGTCGCATACGCCCTCGACTTTCGGCATGTTCCCTTCGGTGTGATAGGGTGTGCCGCATGCGGAGCATACACGTCTGCCGGAGAGTCTCTTCACGAGTTCCTCGTTGGGAACTTCCAAGAGGACGACAGCGTCAAGTTTTTCGCCGCGTTTTTCGAGTCCTTGTTCGAGATTTTCCGCCTGTGCGACGGTGCGCGGAAAGCCGTCTAAGAGAAAGCCGTCTTTGGCATCGTCTTCGTCAATTCTCGACCAAAGAATTTCACAGGTGAGTTCATCGGGAACGAGCTTCCCGGACTCGGTGAAGGATTTGACCTTCTTGCCGAGTTCGGTGTCGTTCTTAATGTGATAGCGGAAAATATCGCCGGTGGATACGTGCGGAATTCCGAATTTCTCGGAGATGGCGCTTGCCTGTGTGCCTTTGCCGGCACCGGGTGCGCCGAGTAAGATTACTCTCATACTTCGTCTCCTATCTCAAGAAACCTTTGTAGTGGCGCATCGTAAGCATGGTCTCGAGCTGGCGTACCGTTTCGAGGACGACGCCGACGACGATGAGTAATGCCGTACCGCCGAAGTTGATTCTCAGTTGGAAAATGAGACTTAAGACGGTCGGGATGAGGACGAGCATAGCAAGTCCCATTGCGCCAATAAAGGTGATTCTATTGCTGATCTTCGAAAGATACTCGCTTGTGGGTCTGCCGGGTCTGATGCCGGGGACGAACCCGCCGTTCTGTTGAAGATTCTTCGCATATTCCACAGTGTTAAACTGCATGGACGTGTAGAAATAGGCAAATGCTACGATGAGGAGCACTTGTACGATGTAGTAAACCCAGGTTCCGACGGTTCCTTGCGGCGTGAGATTGTTTTTCACAAATTCGCCGAATGCGCCGTGGAAGTTCTGTGCAATGGTCATCGGTACGGCTAGGAGCGCCCCTGCAAAGATGACGGGCATGACGCCTGCCATATTGACTTTGACGGGGATATGCGTTGCCTGTCCGCCGTACATCTTTCGTCCGACAACACGTTTTGCGTATTGGACGGGGATTTTTCTCTCGCCTTCTTGGAGCGCTACCGTAAAGACGACAACGCCGAATGCCACGATGAGGAAGAGAATGACTTTCCAGATGGCAAGTTGTCCGGTCTTGACACCGTTAAACCATGCCACGGCCGTCTCCGGCATTCTCGAGATGATTCCCACGAAGATGAGAATGGAGATGCCGTTGCCGATGCCTTTCTCGGTGATGAGATCGCCGAGCCATACGAGGAACATCATACCGCCGAGGAGGGTGATATAGATGACCATGTGTTGGAAAAATCCTTCCGCATGGATGGCTTGTGCAAAGATACCGCCGTTAAGAATCGTGACGGCTTCAACAAAACCGAGCACGAGTGCAAGGTATCTTGTGTACTGTGCAATTTTTCTACGGCCTTCTTCGCCTTGCTTGCTTAATTCTTCGAGCTTCGGAACCGCAATGGTAAGAAGCTGAATGATAATGGAAGCACTGATATACGGATAGATGGAGAGTCCGAATATATTAAATTTCGAGAAACTTGCACCCGTCAGCATATCGAGATACGAGAGAAGTTGGCTGCCTCCCTCTGCTACACGCTGGAGAATTTGCCTGTCCATAAACGGTACGGGAATGGCAAATCCCAAGCGGAAAATAACGATCAGAAGAAGCGTGTTTAAGATCTTCTTACGGATTTCAGGAACTTTCCAGGCGTTGCGCATCGTTTCGAGCAACTAAATCACCTGAACCTTTCCTCCCGCCTCCTCAATCTTTGCTTTTGCGGATTCGCTGAAGAAATGAGCTTTGACGTCGAGTTTTTTCGTAAGTTCGCCTTTGCCTAAAATCTTGATGCCGTCTTTTGCTTTTGCCGCTTTGACGACGCCGGTTTCGATCAAAAGTTCCGGCGTGACTTCGGTCCCATCTTCAAAACGATTTAACGCTTCTACGTTTACCCCTTGGATGACTTTCGCGAAGATATTCGTGAATCCTCTCTTCGGAAGTCTACGGAATAACGGCATTTGGCCGCCTTCGAAACCGGGGCGTACGCCGCCGCCGCTTCTCGAGTTTTGACCGTTCATACCGCGTCCGGAGGTTTTTCCCCAGCCGGATGCGCTACCGCGTCCGACGCGTTTTCTCTTTTTCGTGACGGCTCCGTCTGCCGGTCTCAGATTATTGAGTTTCATCGGAAAACACCTCCTACTCGTTTACTTCTTCAACTTTGACCATGTAGCCTACTTGTCTAAGCATGCCTTGGATGGCCTCGTTGTCTTCTTTGATGACGAAGTTGCCGGGGCGCGATAGGCCGAGGGCTTCCATCGTCTTTCTATGCTTCGGAATGCGGCCGATCAGGCTGCGTGTCTGTGTAATCTTTAGCATATCGTTCCTCCTAACCGAGAATCTCTTCTACGGTCTTGCCGCGCAGTTTGGCGACGTCTTCAGCGCGTTTTAGGGATTTTAATGCATCCATGGTCGCGTTGACGACGCTTCTTTGATTGCCGCTGCCGAGGGATTTGCCTCTGACGTCGGTGATGCCTGCAAGTTCACATACGGCACGCATTGCGCCGCCTGCGATGACTCCGGTACCTTCTTGTGCGGGTTTCAAAAGGACGCGGCCTGCGCCTTGGCGTCCGATGATTTCATGCGGAATCGTGGTGCCTACGCGCGGTACGCTGATGATATGTTTTTTTGCATCTTGGATCGCCTTTTGGATGGCTTCCGGAACTTCGAGCGCTTTGCCGGTGCCGACGCCTACGTGTCCGTTGGTATCGCCGACGACGACGAGGGCGCTGAAGCGGAAGTTACGTCCACCTTTGACGACTTTTGCGACGCGGGTGATGTGTACGACTTTTTCCTGGAGGTCCAGGCGTTGTACGTCATGATTTAAGAGTTCCAAACCGTTTTACCTCCTTCGCGCTAAAACTTAAGGCCGGCTTCGCGTGCCGCTTCGGCGAGGGCTTTGACGCGTCCGTGGTAGATGAATCCGCCGCGGTCGAATACAACCTCTTCGATGCCTTTCGCTACAGCTTTTTCGGCAACGGCTTTTCCGACGAGTTTTGCCGCTTCTACGTTGCCTCCGTTTTTAAGATCTGCCATATCTTTCGATGCGGTCGATGCGCTTACAAGCGTCTTGCCGTTTACGTCATCGATGATCTGTGCGTAGATATGTGCGTTCGTCTTGTGAACTTGCAGTCTCGGTCTTTCGGGAGTGCCGCTTAACGACTTGCGAATTCTCTTGTGTCGTTCGATTCTATTGGTCTTTTTGTCGATTTTTTTATACAAGATCCCTCACTCCCTTCTACTTACCGGTCTTGCCGACTTTGCGACGGACTTGTTCGTCCTTGTAGCGGACGCCCTTGCCCTTGTACGGTTCCGGTCTTCTGAGATCGCGGAGGACTGCTGCATAGTTGCCTACTTGTTGCTTGTCGATGCCGCGTACGATGAGTTGGTTCGGTCCGGGAACTTCGACTTCGATGCCTGCGGGGTCTTCCATCTCGATGGGGTGGGAGTATCCGAGGTTCAAAGTGAGTTTCTTGCCGCTCTTTTGAGCGCGGTATCCGGTACCGATGATCTCGAGTTGTTTTTCATATCCTTCAGTTACGCCTTCAATCATGTTGGCGATTAAGGTTCTCGAAAGTCCGTGAAGCGCCTTGTGGCGTTTTTGCTCGGTGGGTCGTTTGACAGTGAGTGTCCCGTCTTCAATGCTAACTTCCATCGCACGGTCAAGTTTCTCGGAGATTTCTCCTTTGGGTCCTTTGACGGTGACGGTATTGTCATCGGAGACGGTGACGGTTACACCGGCCGGAATTTCGATGGGTTTTAATCCAATTCTGGACATTCGTATCCTCCTTTTTTACCAAACGTAGCAGAGGACTTCTCCGCCGATGCCGTTCTTTCTTGCTTCACGGTCAGGCATAATCCCCTGGGAAGTGGACACGATGGCGATGCCGAGTCCGCCGAGTACGCGGGGTACTTCGCCGGCTTTGACATAGACGCGCAGTCCGGGTTTGGAGATTCTCTTGATGCCGGTGATGACTTTTTCACCGTTCGGGCCGTATTTGAGTTCTACGGTCATCATGCCTTGTTTTCCGTCTTCTTCTACCGAAAAGCCGTTGATAAAGCCTTCGTCGAGAAGGATCTTGGCGATTTCTTTTTTCATTCTGGATGCAGGAACGACGACGTTTTCGTGTCGTGCGCTGTTTCCATTGCGGATTCTTGTGAGCATATCCGCGATAGGATCTGTCATCATAGTATTCCTCCTCTCACATTACCAGCTGGCTTTGCGTACGCCCGGGATTTCTCCCTTGTGAGCGAGTTCTCTAAAGCAAATTCTGCAGATGCCGTACTTGCGAAAGTATCCGTGCGGTCTTCCGCAGATCTTGCATCTGGAGTATTCGCGCGTGGAGAACTTCGCGGGTCTTTTTTGTTTTGCAATCAGTGATTTTTTGGCCATTCCATTCCCCCCTATTTGCGGAAAGGCATTCCCATAAGCTCGAGGAATGCTCTGGCTTCTTCGTCGGTCTCGGCACTGGTGACAATGATGATGTCCATGCCGCGAATCTGGTCAATTTGATCGTATTCAATTTCCGGGAAGATGAGTTGCTCTTTGATGCCCAAAGCATAGTTGCCGCGTCCGTCGAAGCTCGATGCGCTGACACCGCGGAAGTCTCTGACGCGCGGAAGTGCGACGCTTACGAGTTTGTCAAAGAAGTCGTACATCTTCTCGCCGCGCAGGGTGACTTTGCAACCGACGTTCATGCCTTCACGAAGTTTGAAGTTCGCGATGGATTTTCTTGCTTTGGTTACGATGGGTTTCTGTCCCGAGATGGTTTCCATGTCTTTGACAGCGCCTTCCATTGCTTTGGCGTTGTCTTTCGCTTCGGTGACGCCCATGTTAAGGACGATCTTGTGAAGCTTCGGCACTTGCATGACGTTCTTATATTGGAAGTCTTCCATCATCTTCGGGACGATTTCACTTACATAGCGTTCTTTGAGTCTAGAAGTCAATGTCGTTCCTCCTCTACTTGATCGTCTCGCCGGATTTCTTCGAGTAGCGGACTTTCTTGCCGTTCTCAAAGCGGAATCCGATGCGGCTTGGTGCTTTTGCTTTTTGGTCGTAGTACATGACGTTGGAGATGTGGATGGGGCGCTCTTTTTGAATGCGTCCGCCCGGGTCTCCTACGCCTCTGGGTTTCTTGTGAAATGTGCCGACGTTGACGCCTTCTACGATGACGGTTTCTTTCTTGCGGTCGATCGAGAGGACTTTGCCGGTCTTCACGTCTTTGCCTTGGCCTTTGTCTTTGCCGGCAATGATTGCGACGGTATCTCCTTTTCTGATTTTCATCCTAGCCTCCTATAGCACTTCCGGTGCCAGGGAGATGATCTTCATGTAATCTCTCTGACGAAGTTCACGGGTGACGGGTCCGAAGATACGCGTTCCGACCGGGTTCTTGTCATCTTTGATGATGACTGCGGCGTTGTCGTCGAATTTGATATAGGTTCCGTCGGGGCGTCTGATTCCGGTCTTGGTGCGGACGATGACGGCCTTGACGATGGTTCCTTTCTTAACGACTCCACCGGGGATTGCGGATTTGACGGTTGCTACGACGACGTCTCCGATGTGTGCATATTTTCTATTGGTACCGCCCAATACGCGAATGACAAGAAGTTCTCTTGCGCCGGAGTTGTCGGCTACGCGTACGCGGCTTTCGGTTTGAATCATGCTCTCTCCTCCTTGCTATTTCGCAGCTTCGACGATTTCAACGAGTCGCCATCTCTTGTCTTTTGAGAGAGGTCTGGTTTCCATGATGCGAACAACGTCTCCGATCTTCGCTTCATTGTTCTCGTCGTGTGCTTTGAATTTGGTGGTCTTTACGACCTGCTTCTTATAGAGAGGATGTGCGACTTTCGTTTCGACGGCGACGACGATCGTCTTCTCCATCTTGTCGCTTACGACTCGTCCTACACGGACTTTTCTGTTGCCTCTTTGGTTTTCCATTAGGACTAAGCCTCCTTCCGGATGCCGAGTTCGCGTTCACGAACGACGGTTTGGATTCTTGCAATATCTTTGCGTACGCCTCTTAGGCGCATGGGGTTGTCGAGCTGACCGGTTGCTTGTTGGAAGCGCAGGTTAAAAAGCTCGCCTTTGAGGTCTTTTAATTTCGAGTTTAGCTCGTTATCATTCAGCGCGCGAATGTCTTTTGCCTTCATTACGCTTCACCTTCCTTTGCGAGGTCCTCACGGACGACGAATTTGGTCTTGATGGGAAGCTTGTGGCTTGCAAGGCGCATTGCTTCTTTTGCAACGTCCTCGGGCACGCCGCCCATCTCGAATAAAATGCGACCGGGTTTGACAACGCCTACCCAGTACTCGGGTGCACCTTTACCGGAGCCCATGCGGACTTCCGCCGGTTTCTTGGTGACGGGTTTGTGCGGGAAGACTTTGATCCAGATCTTTCCGCCACGTTTGATATATCTTGTCATCGCACGACGTGCAGCCTCGATTTGGTTTGCGGTGATCCAGCAGGGTTCGAGCGCTTGTAATGCGTATTCACCATAGGTGATGGTGTTGCCGCGAAGTGCTTTGCCCTTCATGCGACCGCGATGCACGCGACGATATTTCACTCTTTTGGGCATCAACATTTTGTCTTACCTCCTTACTCTAGCGAGCTTTTGCTTGACGGTCACGACCGTTTCTTCCGCGGTTGTCGCGGCCGTACGGTCTCTTGTCGTCTCTTCTCTTCTTGCGATCAAAGGGTTTTCTGCGATCGTTTCTCTCGTCTCTTTGTCTCTCAGGAAGAATCTCGCCTTTGTAGAGCCAAACTTTGACGCCGATTTTTCCGTACGTGGTGTCGGCTTCGGCAAATCCGTAGTCGATGTCCGCTCTTAGGGTTTGAAGCGGAATGGTGCCTTCGCTATAGCCTTCCGTACGTGCGATGTCGGCTCCGCCGAGGCGGCCCGATACGCTGGTCTTGATGCCTTTTGCTCCGAGGCGCATGGTTCTTTGGATGGACTGTTTCATGGCGCGGCGGAACGAGATACGACGCTCAAGCTGCGATGCGATGTTCTCTGCAACGAGTTGGGCACTGAGGTCGGGGCGTTTCACTTCCTCGATGTTCACGATGACGCTTTTGCCCGTGAGTTTCTCGAGTGATTTTCTTAATTCTTCAACGCCTGCGCCGCCTTTGCCGATGATCATGCCGGGTTTGCCGGTGAAGATCGAAACTTTGACGCGGTTTGCGGCACGTTCAATCTTGATGTCCGCAATGCCTGCCTCTTTGGAGGTCTTCTTGATGTATTCACGGATCTTCACGTCTTCGACGAGTAGGTCCGAAAAATCTTTTTTATCTGCGTACCACTTGGAGTTCCAGTCTTTGATGACGCCTACGCGAAAACCGTGCGGATTAACTTTTTGACCCATCTTAAGCCTCCTTTTCGTCCATCGATGCTACGACAACGCCGATGTGGCTTGCACGTTTCAAAATCGGATACGCCGATCCTTTGGCTTTCGGTCTGTAGCGTTTCATGACAGGCGCTTCATTTGCATAAGCGCGTTCTACATAGAGTTTGTCTCTGTTCATATTGAAATTGTGTTCTGCATTCGCAATGGCGGATTTCAAAACTTTTTCAAGTTGTCTTGCTCCGCGCTTGGGTGTAAAGCGAAGGATCGCTAGGGCTTCGTCGACTTGTTTGCCGCGAATGGCCTTGCAGATGTATCCCACTTTCAAAGGCGAGATGCGAACGTATTTTGCTTCTGCTCTTGCGTTCATGTCTACCCCCTATTTCGAAACTCTGGCTTGTTTGTCCTTGCCTGCATGACCGCGGAAGGTTCTCGTGGGGACAAATTCTCCGAGTTTGTGTCCGACCATGTCGTCGGTGATGTAGATCGGAAGATGCTTTCTACCGTCGTGAACGGCGATGGTGTGGCCGATCATTTCGGGGAAGATCGTCGAGCGACGCGACCAGGTCTTGATGACTTTCTTTTCGTTCTTGGAATTTAATGCTTCGACCTTCTTCATGAGATGTTCGTCAATGAAGGGGCCTTTCTTTAGTGATCTTGCCATGTTTCCGTCCTCCTACTTTTTCTTGCGGCTTCTTACGATGTATTTCGAAGAATGTTTCTTCTTGTTTCTCGTCTTGACGCCTTGAGATTTCTTGCCCCACGGGGTCATCGGTGCGGGACGTCCGATCGGTGCGCGTCCCTCGCCGCCGCCGTGCGGGTGATCAACCGGGTTCATTGCCGAGCCGCGTACGTGGGGTCTCTTGCCCATGTGACGGGTTTTCCCTGCTTTGCCGACGTTGATGAGTTCGTGCTCGAGATTGCCGACTTGTCCGACGGTTGCACGGCACGTGAGGTGGATGAGGCGGAATTCGCCGGAAGGAAGTCTTAATTGTGCAAACTTGCCTTCTTTTGCCATGAGCTGTGCTTCGGCGCCTGCAGTACGAACGAGTTGTCCGCCTTTGCCCGCCTTGAGCTCGATGTTGTGAACCATGGTACCTACGGGGATGTTCGCAAGCGGGAGTGCGTTGCCGACGACGATGTCGGCATCGGGGCCGCTCTCGACCGTGTCGCCTACTTTGAGGCCGTTCGGTGCGAGGATGTAGCGTTTTTCTCCGTCTGCATAGTGTAAGAGCGCGATGTTCGCACTTCTGTTGGGATCATATTCAATGGAGAAGACTTTTGCCGGAATCCCGTCTTTGTTGCGTTTGAAGTCGATGATGCGGTATCTCTTTGCCGCTCCGCCGCCTCTGTGGCGTACGGTGATGATGCCGCGTGCATTTCTGCCGCCTTTTCTCTTGAGGTTTTCGGTCAGGCTCTTCTCGGGTTTACCTTTGGATAGTTCGCTGTAGTCGAGAACCGACATTCCGCGCATACCGGCTGAAGTCGGTTTGTATTTCTTAATCGCCATGTTCGTTCCTCCTATAGACCTTCAAAGAATTCGATCGTTTTCGATTCTTCCGTGAGTGTTACGACGGCCTTCTTCCAGTCTGAAGTGCGTCCCGTGTGCACGCCGACACGTTTGGTTTTGCCGGGCATGATCATGGTGTTGACTTTCTTTACTTGGACGTCGAAGAGTTTCTCGATCGCCTTTTTTACCTCGGATTTGGTGGCTTTCTTTGCGACCTTGAACGAATATTTCTTCTGCTCCATCCCGTCCATGCTGCGTTCGGTAATGAGCGGTTTGATGATGATTTCTTGGGGTGTCATTACGAGTAAACCTCCTCGATCTTCTGAACGGCCTCTTTCGTAAGTACGACGGTGTCGTATTTTAGAAGGTCGTATACGTTGATCTCGCCGAGTGCGAGGGTCGCAACTTTGGGAATATTGCGGAAACTCTTTCTTACATTGTCGCTTCCGTCAGCTACGAGGACGATCGCTTTTTCTTTGGCGTCGATGTTCTTAAGGATCTCGACGGCTTTCTTCGTGGATGCTTCTTCCATCACGAGGGCATCTAAGACGATCATGTCTTCGGTCTCAACTTTCGAGGAAAGGACGCTCTTTAATGCCAAGCGACGAACTTTCTTCGGAATTCTGTAGCTGTAATCGCGGGGCTTCGGTGCAAAGACGATGCCGCCGCCGGTCCATTGCGGTGCGCGAATGGAGCCTTGACGTGCACGACCCGTGCCTTTTTGTCTCCACGGTTTCTTGCCGCCGCCTTTCACTTCGGCTCTGGTCTTTGCAGACTGCGTGCCTTGGCGACGATTGGCGAGGATATTCTTGACCGCCTCATAAACGGCGTGTTCATTCGGTTCGATTCCGAAAATTTCTTCCGCGAGGGTGATTTCTTCCACCTTGTCGCCGGAGAGATTTAGGACATTGACTTTCGGCATTTACGTTCCTCCTTCTTACTTCGTCTTCTTGACGGACTCTTTGATGCTCACAAGGGAGCCCTTCGGTCCGGGAATGGCGCCTCTAATGAGGATGAGGTTCTTCTCCGGGTCGACCGATACGACGGTGAGGTTCTGAACCGTTACGCGTTCGTTCCCCATCTTGCCCATCTGTTTGGTGCCTTTAAAGACTCGTCCGGGATACGTACCTGCTGCACGTGCGCCTTGTGTTCTGTGGAGCTTGGAGCCGTGTTTCTCGGGTCCGCGGGAGAAGTTCCAGCGCTTGATTGCACCTTGCGTTCCTTTCCCCTTGCTCGTGCCCGTGACGTCGACGCGTTCGTCTTTCTCAAAGACGTCAACCTTGATCTCTTGACCGGGTTCAAACGCGCTTGCGTCTTCTACGCGATATTCGCGAAGGACCTTCTTGTAGCCGACTTCGACTTTGTCAAAATGGCCCTTTAATGCTTTCGTAAGTTTCTTTTCTTTCTTGTCCATGTAGCCGACTTGGATCGCTTCGTATCCGTCCGTCGCCTTGGTCTTGATCTGTGTGACGACCATCGGGCCGGCTTCGACAACCGTAACCGGGACGAGAAGGCCCTCTTCGGTGAAGACCTGCGTCATGCCGACTTTCTTGCCTAAAATGTTCTTCATGTGTTCCTCCTTGTACTTACAGCGGATCGTTTCCGATCATCCTAAGATTTTACAGCTTGATCTCGATATCGACGCCTGCCGGAAGATTGAGCTTTTTGAGTGCTTCGAGCGTCTTTACATTCGGGTTTAGAATGTCGATCAGCCTTTTATGGGTTCTCTGTTCGAACTGCTCACGCGAGTCCTTGTGCTTGTGCACACTGCGTAGGATCGTGATGATCTCTTTCTCCGTCGGAAGCGGAATGGGGCCGGAAACCTGCGCGCCCGAACGCTTCGTTGCTTCGACGATCTTCTGAGCGCTTGCATCCAGAAGCTCATGATCATACGCTCTTAGTCTGATTCTGATTCTTTGTTTTGCTGACAATTTCTTTCCTCCTTAAAAAATCGCATGTTTTTCACCATACGATCGGGAAACTCCGATCCACACTTCCGGGTGTGTCGTGCCATCGTTCAGAAAAAAATGACGTCTCCGTCATCGTAAGAGTTTCCCGCCGCCCGCATCGTGTGCGGACTTCTCCACGGAAATTTCCGGCATAAAAAGACGCCGCAACCTCCCGTTTCATCGCGGTGTTCTTGAAAGCACTTCGTTAGTATACCTCAGGTTCTCTCGAATTGCAAGTTTTTTTCGCCTTTTTTCGCCCATTTTGAAGATTTATTATGAAATCCCGTTCACATTTTTGGCCGGATTCTTCGGATTGTAATCGAGTGGCGCGAAAAACCCGAGAAAAACGCGCGCTTCTTTTTCTACCAATCGCCCCGTCTCCGTTTCAAAAATCTAAAACCGACTTCATCCGTTTGCTTCACTTTATATAGAAGCATTTTGACCCAATCCTTTTTCACGCTCAATCTGCCCAATTCGTTCACGCCCGTTCGGCCATCAAAAAACCGGGGCCCAAACCCCGGTTTTTCGTTTTGCTTTCATTGGAAGATGTGCGGTTATTTGGCCGGCTCGGCAGGGAGCGTGATGTCGCACGCGAGTGTCGCCGTAAACGGCTCGATCTTATCATATTTGTCCTCTACGGCGATGGTCCACTCGAGTTTTTTGAAGTCTTTGATCCCCGCAGCCTCGAGCGCTTCGCTCGGGAAGAAGAGATCCTTGATATAGGTCGACCCCCTGCTCACGGTGAATGCAAAGGTTCCCTCGCACGGAATGCCGTCGATCTTCGCCTCGGTCATCTTGACATCGAGGAGACTCTCTCCCACGTTCTCCGAATGGACCTTCACGGCGAGACCGTCCGCTCTCTTCTCAAAGCCCAATACGGCGATTTCGAGGTCCGGATTCTCAAGAACCATCGGACAACCTTCGATATCCGTGTATGTATAGGGCTTGGAATCATCGATCGTGACGAGGTCTGTATACCCCCAGATGATCGAGTCGGGCTTTTCGGCTTCGTAACTAAGCATCTGAAGATCGATGACCTTGACACCGCCGACATCCACGCCGTTTTGCACACGAAAAAGCCGGAGCCGAAACTCCGGTCTTTCCTAAACAAGGCAAATGGATGATCTTGGGTCTCTTATTCGTCCTGGAACTGGATCATGGGTGCCGGTTTGCCGCCTGCTGCTAGATCAATCTTCGTAACTGCATAAATCATGATAAACGCCACGAGCGCGCCGGGTACAATGGCGCTGAGGCCGAACGGAGACTTCCATACAAAGATCCACAGTGCCGATACGACCGTTCCGGTTGCAATTGCCCAGAAGCCGGCCTTTTTCGTGACATCTTTCCAGAAAAGTCCGCAGAGGAATGCCGCGAAAGGTCCGCCGCTTCGCAGTGCAAATGCACTCATCATAACGGAGATGATGTTCGAATTCGTAAGCGCAACGCCCAGTCCAAAAAGTCCCGCGATGAGCATGAGAATCTTAGAAACTTTGACTTCCTTCTTCTCATCACGCTTGCCTTTTGCGATATAAGGAACGTAGATATCGTTGGAGAACATGGTCGCCGTACCGATCATGTTGCCAGAAGCACTGGAAATAGTCGCCGCTACGATGGAAGCAAGGACCAGGCCTGCCGCTACCGGCGGTGCGAATGCCAGGGTTGCATCGGCGAGAGCTGATTTGGATGCCTGAGCCGCATATCCGTCAATGCATGTATAGGCGATCAAGCCAATTAGTGCCGGGACGATCGCATAGATACCGGTCAAGATACCCGCAAGGATGGAACCTTTTTTCGCATCTGCGCCCGTCTTTGCGGAAGAGTAGGTCTGTACGATTTCCTGCCCCGTGGGGAAGGTCATGCAGTACATTGCGATATAGCCCAGAACCGTCTTGAAGCCGACTTTGGTCATGCTCGTAAGGTCAAGAGCACCGGCACTCTGTGCGGAGACTGCTCTCGCTTGGCTAAAGAGTCCTGCAAATCCGCCGATCGCCTGATTGCCGACCATGATAAACAGAACTGCGGTCATACCGATCGTGATAAACAGCACGTGCATGACATTGGCCGTGGTGACCGATGAGAATCCTCCGACCATCGTATAGGCGATGACTGCAATCGTCGTAACGATCGCCGCCGTTCTAAATTCCAATCCGGTTACTGCGTTAATGATTGATGCCGTCGCGATAATCTGAGCGCCGGTCGCCATAAAGAGCGCGAGAATCGAAGTGATGGCAGTAAAGATGTGTGAAGGCTTGCCGTAACGCATTCCGATAATCTGCGGAACGGTGTTTGCCGAAGATTTTCTGAAATATGGTGCTACGAAAGCGACGACAATGAATCCGATGCCGCCCGCAATCGAGTACCAGGAAGCTGAAATGCCGTATTGCCAGACATTCGTTGCAATACCGGTCGTCGATGCGCCGCCAGTGTTCGCTGCGAACAGTGTACCTGCCAGTACGAGCGGTCCGAGCGATTTGCCCGCCATGAGGAAGTCCTCACCGGCCGAGCCCGAGGTGGATTTTTTCTTCTGACGGCGAGCACCCCAGAGTCCCAATGCGACCGTAAGAATTAAGTACAAAGTGATGATAATAAGGGATGTTCTTTGCGTTGTATTCATACTATCCTCCTGTAAAGATGTGTTGTTCTTTATCGAAACGGCAGGTCGCCATATCACGGTAGTTTATGGCGACCGCCTTCCGGTCAAGAAAGGAGACTATCTGCCTTCATATCGCAACACTTGACCTGCTTTTTGATGTGTTGCCTTTCCTTCGTCAATGATGAGCTTGCCATTGACGATCGAATACAGGATTCCTTTTGCATATTGTTTGGGATTCGTGTAGTCGCCGACATCGATGATATGATCAAAATCGATGACGAGCACGTCCGCATGGTAACCGTCCTTGAGATAGCCGCGGTCTTTGATGCCGATCGTGTCCGCGGGTTTACCGGTCATCTTGCGAATCGCAGTCTCGACGGGGAAAAGTTCCTCGTCGCGGCAGTACTTGCCCAGCAAACGTGCGAATGCGCCGTACAGTCTCGGATGCGGTTTCCCGCCGATGATGCCGTCCGTGCAGACATTCTGCTCCGGTCTTGACATGAAGGTCTTAACGTGCTCTTCCGTGCCGTAGAAATCGACCAGACCGATGATGTTTTCTTCATCACGAATGAGATCAAAGATCGCGTCGTAAGGATCCTTGCCGGTTGCTTCGCCGAGTTCGACGAGGTTCATGCCGACATATTTTTCGGATTCCGGATTTTTGACAAAGGTGATGAAGATGCCTTCAAGTCCGGCAAAGTCAATGAAGTTGTCCCATCCCGGAATGCCGTTCTTGATATCTTCTTTCATCTTTTCTCGAAGCTCTGCGTCGTTCAAACGCTCGAGCATCTTGATCGTTCCGCCGTCGTGTACCCACGGGGGCAGAATAACCGACATCATCGTGGATCCCGCTACATAGGGGTATTGGTCAAAGGATACGCGAATTCCTTCCGCCTTTGCATCATCCAGCTTCTGAAGAATCTTCGGAACCTTGTCCCAGTTGTTCTTGCCGCAGATCTTAAAGTGGGAGAAATGAATGCGGCATCCCGACTCGCGGCCGATCTTAAAGATCTCGTCCATGCTCTCTAACATCGCGTCCGCCTCGGAGCGTTGATGCGTTACGAAGACGGCATCGTTCTTCGCGAGGACTTTTCCGAGCTCGATAAATTCATCCACCTCCGCATAGACACAGGGCGGATAAATCATGCCCGTGCTCATGCCGTAAGCGCCTTCGTCGATCGCTTTTTGGAGTTCTTCCTTCATCTTCTCCAGTTCTTCAGCGGTCGGTTTGCGGTTCTCAAGTCCCATGCTGACCATTCTGATATTGCCGTGCGGAGCAAGATATGCAAGGTTCGGGCCGAGATCGAGTTTGTCGACCGTCTTGAGATAATCATCGATCGAGTTCCATTGGAACTTCGAGGGAAACTCAAACTCGCCTTCCAGTCCCGCCATCGCTTGTTCCCAGGTCTTTTTGTTCTTTTCGTCAACCGGTGCAGGACCCATGCCGTCCTGTGCAAGGAGCTCGGTCGTAATGCCCTGGAAGATTTTGGGACTCAGTTCGGGCTCAACATTGACGAGCATCGAGGAGTGAGAGTGCGTGTCGATGAAGCCGGGAGTCACGAGACATCTGCTTGCGTCGATGACGCGTGCCGCATCCGCATCTCCCTCTACAAAATGGATTTTTCCGTCCTTGATCGCCAAGTCCTTCACATAAGGCTTGCCTCCGGTACCGTCTACGATCGTACCGTTTTTGATCAAAATGTCGTACATCATTGGCTCCTTTCTCTTTTGATTTTTACTTGAGCAATGCCGTCAAAACGGCAACATATCCTTTTTGAATCTTAAGAAGTTCATCCAGCTCAATATATTCGTTGAGGGTGTGCGCGAGATTTTCTTGCGACGGTCCGAGGCCGATGGTCTTGATGCCTGCTTCGCCTGCATAGTGACTGCCGTTCGTGCAGAAATTATACTGCGTGATTTCCGGATTGAGCCCTTCTTTCTTCATCTCTTCATGAATCGCGACGACCCAGTCTTCGTTTTTATCAAAGAGCCATCCGGGGAAGAAACGATCCGCTTTGATGGTCTCGCCCGTGAAACATGCCTCTTCTCCCTCGGAGTAGTATGCTTTGGCTTTGAACTGAGGATCTTTCGCTTCCAGTTTCTCGATGCATTCGAGGATCGGCGCGATGACCGATTCTTTCGTCTCGCCGACGAGAAGACGTCTGTCATACGTTGCGATACATCTTTCCGGTACGACGGAAGCTCCCGGATACGGAGCGGACTTGATGTCGACAAGTTCCAGGATGCCGTCTCCGAGTACATCATGATGTGTAGGTTCGAGTTCGGCGATTGCCTTGATCAGATCGCACATCTTGTAGACGGCGTTGATGCCCTTTTCCGGGTTTGCCGAGTGTGCGGGCTTGCCGATCGTCTCGACCTTGATTTCCGCTCTTCCTCTTTGGCCGATCTTGAGATTGCCGAGAGAAGCCTCGCCGATGACGACATAGTCAGGCTTTGCATAAGCGCTTACCTCTCTTGCCGCGACACCCTCGAAGCATTCCTCGTGGACAATACCTGCAACATAGATATCCCCTGCAAAATCTCCATTCGTCTCTTCTTTGAACTGAGATGCCGCAACCGCCATTGCTGCAAGAGCGCCTTTCATATCGCTTGTGCCTCTACCGTAGATCCGATCTTCATGGATCTCGGCTGCGAACGGCGGATGTTTCCATTCGGCTTCATTTGTCACAGGGACGGTGTCCATGTGCCCGTCCATGAGGACCGCCGGACCGGGACGATTGCCCTTGATATGTCCGATCGTATTGCCGTAACGGTCGATATGGACATCGTCAAAGCCGTTCGCTTCAAAAAATTCTTTGAGCGCATTGGATACGCCGGCCTCTTCACCTGAATAACTTCTGTTCTGAATTAGTGTTTGTGTCAGCTTGACAACTCTTTCATCCGTTTTTTTCATTGTTCCTCTCCTCTCTTAAATGCTGGAATATTTTCCATCCCATACAACGTCCAGATAGTTTTGTCGATCCGTATCTCCCTCAGTGGAAATAAACACAATCGATGAATTCTCGTCGAGTTTGAGTTGTTCTCTTAGATCCTTAAACCGATCGTCCGTAATAATCTTCGAAACCACGCCGATCGTGCACGCTCCGCTCTCCCCGGAGATGACCTGTCTGTCGCCCTTCATCGGAGCGCCGAGCAGTCTCATACCGTGTGCGGCAAATTCGTCCGAAGCCGTAATGTAATGCTCCGCATAATCCATGAAAATCTTGAGGCCTGTGATGTTCGGCTCACCGCACGAGAGACCTGCCATGATAGTGGAATATTCTCCCCCGATCAGGACGCGACGATCTTCCTTCGCCGATTCGTAGATGCACGCAACCGCATCCGGCTCAACGATGGCAATCTGCGGTTTGTTATCTCTGTAAACATTCGAGAAATAGCCTGTCGCTGCAGCTGCAAACGATCCGACACCCGCCTGGAGGAAAACATGCGTCGGTCGCACATTCTTCTCGTTGAGTTCCGCGGTGATTTCATACGCCAGTGTCATATAGCCTTGCATGATCCACTCGGGAATCTCCTCGTACCCTTCCCATGCGGTATCCTGAACCATGATGTAGCCGTTCTTCTCGGCAAGGTCGTTCGCATAGCGAACCGTGTCGTCATAGTTCATCTCCATCACTTCGACCTTGGCACCGAGCTTCGTGATGTGATCTACGCGCTCCTGAACCGTGCCCTTCGGCATGAAGACGATCGCTTTCTGCTTCAACTCTCTCGCCGTCCACGCGACACCGCGACCGTGGTTGCCGTCCGTTGCCGTGACGAAAGTCACCTCGCCGAGCTTCTCTCGGATCTCGTCCGAAATCAGTCTCTTATACGGAAGCTCGGAGAGTTCGATGCCGAGTTTTTCCGCAATGACTTTCCCCAGCGCATAGCTGCCGCCCAAAACTTTGAACGCATTGAGTCCGAAACGATAGGATTCGTCTTTGACAAAGATATTTTTTACACCCCAATGTTTTGCAAGATGCTCGAGATCAACCAACGGGGTCTTCTCATACGCATCAAAACTTCTGTGGTAATCGTAAATCTCTTTCGCCTTCGCTTCGTTTAAAAAATCAATATTGAATGCACGCTTCGTTTCTCTGGTAATTAGTGTTAAATCCATAGATTCCTCCTTCATCTTTTCGTTGCAACGCTTTGCAATCATTCCATCGGCCCTTTTTGCCGTTGTGCTTCTTTTCCTTTTCTATTCTGAAAGCTCGACTGTCCATATCGTCTTTCATGAAAATCTTATATGTTAGCAAGCGTTTTCACGCTTGGTAAAAAAATAATTCTCGTAAAAAGCTCCTCTATTCCTTCACCTCGCCTCTTTGTGTTGTGTAATATGTGATATGTGATATATTACCTCTAGTATAAGCTGTATTTTTTATTTTGTCAATCATTCTTGCCATTCTTCTTTCAAACCCTTTTTTCTCAGTGGTAACCTGCAGTCAAACGCTCTATCCTTTTCCATCATTTAAGGAGTCACCACTTTTATTTAAGGAGTCACTACTTTATTTTTAGGAGTTACCACTTTTATTGCATCCCACAAGACGGAATCCTCTCGTTTATGGATTTGTGGAATCAAATTTCGATTCATCAAGACAATGGTACATACGCTTTGAATAAATTTGACACCGGATGTGATATGGCCATCATGAGTTGTTCGTCTTTATTGCGTTTTTGAGGATTTTTTCGGTCGAGTGTCTTTCTTTTCAATTTCAGGACGCCCAAAATATGGTATAGTTCTCTTATCGGAACCTGATGTGCATGACCCAGATGGAGGTATCAAATAGATGATTCGTCACAATGTCAAAAAAATCGAACGCGTTTTCATTAAAGATGAAGCCTACGATATTCTTGAGAAAAATATTATCAACGGGACGCTCAAGCCCAACACCAGGCTTAAAATTTCCGAGCTGTCGGAACATCTCGGGATCAGCAAGACCCCCGTACGCGAGGCCATCTTGCGACTCGAGAATGAAGGACTTGTCGTATCCAAAGCCAATCAATGGACGATTGTTGCCCCGATCAAAAAAGACAGCGTCAAGGATATCTATCCCTTGGTATATACATTAGAAGCGTATTGTCTGCGGGAGGCGTTTCCGCATATCGACGATGCCTTGATCCAAGAGCTCCAAGAAGTCAATGACGAGATTCGCGATGCGAACGAATCGGATCATCAGAGCGCCATTCTCGAACTGGACAATCAATTCCACAATCTGATTATCGATTGCGCCGGCAATGAGGAAGTCAAACCCATCCTCGAGAGTTTGAAGAAAAAACTGCAAAGGCTCGAGCTCCTCTTCTACACTTCGAAAGATATTCACGAGATTCCTTCCTCTTACGTCGAACATGAGAGTCTCATCCACGCCTTGGAACATCGTGACCTGGACGGTGCCCTGCAAGCTCTCAAGGTGAACTGGACCAATGTCTTTGATAAAGAATCCCTCAAGCGTCTCACGGAGACCGATACGTACCGCGATTATTTCATCTGACGAAAAAGTCGGACGGAAACATTTGCTCTTTACCGATCTGGCTTTTTTGTTCCGATTATCTTATTTTTTTATAAAACCCTTTTTCAGAAAACCGAATGCCGAGATAGTTTATTGAAAGAAATCTCAGCATTAGATAATTCTCTTAAACCATTTGACAAAAAACGCGCCCCTTTGTAAAAAAGGAGCGCGTTTATTTTTTTCCAGTATGGGCAAAGATTTACTCCGCGGTACGTTTTTTCTTTTGAATAACACTTTGCAAAAGAAAATAGGCGAGTCCGAAGAGGAGCATGATTCCAAGATTTCGGAACCATCGGCTGTCGTATTCATGACGCGCCGCGTTTTCGCCGAAATAATAGAAGGGAAACGCACGGCTCAGGCGAATCATCCAGTCGGGGAGCATGTCGGACGGGATGAAGGCGCCGCCGGTCGTGGCGAGAAGCATCGAGAAGACATTGGCCACCGCGGCGACGACTTGTTTGTTCGCACTGATGGCGGTTAAGAGATTGACCAATCCGAGGATAGAGAGCGCGTAGACGAAGAACACGACGCCGGTCACAAGGACGTGCGGGCGCACGCTCGGGATGACAACGCTCGTGGCTGCAACCATGACGATGACGAGGAAGAGCGCGACGAGCGCCTGCGCGAGAAAGAGTTCCCCGTCATAGCGAAGCGCGGTGATCGGCGACGCGGCGGTTCTCTTGTAGAAGTTTTTCTCGTGGAGCGCGTGGTTGACGAGCCCGATGTTGAACATGAGCATCGCGGTGAGAAAAAAGCCCACGAGTTTGTAAAAATTCCCGAGGCTCCTGCCGGAATCCTTCGTCACGAGGACGGCGTCGGCTTTGGTGTCCATCATCTCGAGCGCCTTGTCGTAGTCGGGCGCATAGGCTCCCATATAGCCGACTAGTTCGTTCATCGCATAGGCGGCTTCGATGCCCGACTGCTCCTCCGTGTGGTAGATGGAGACGGCTTTTTCGGGTTCGGTCGCGATGCGTTTCTCCGCAGACGGATGAATCGTCACGATGAGATTCACCTCCGAGACGGAAGTCATGAGCCTCTTCTCATCCTCCTCGGCATGTCTCAAAATCACGCGATCGTCTTCAAAATAGGTCTTGATCGTGCGGCCCACCGCGTCGCCCGAGCGGTCGTCAATCATCACGTAGATCTTCGGCGCCGTATAGCCGGCCGTGTTCTTTTCCTCATTGGCGACGGAAACGATGAAGATTGCAAAGAGAACGGCGTAGATGATGAGAGCGACTTTGTTTTTCCAAACCGCCTTCATGGCGTGATTAAATACTGTCATAGCGATTTTTCCTCATTTTGAGCGTGGCAAGAAGAAGGAAGACGACACTCGCGATCACAAGTCCCACGAGTTCCTTGTAGAGATGCGTCCGATCGCTCAGGATGTTCATCTTGTAGATCGCGTCCGTGATGATCTTCACGGGATTGTAATTCGCAACCGGACCGAGCGCACTACCGATTGCCGTTCTGAAAAACGTCCCGAAGAGGCCCGCGCCGCCGGACAACAGCATCATCGACGCCTGCACGATGGCCCCGCGCGCATTGGACGAGATCGCCCCGAGATACACGGTCATGAGCCCGAGCGTGTAGGAAAAAGCGCTCGCGATGAAAAAGACGACATATGTGCCGAAGAGATGCTCGACAAAAGTCTCTCCGAGGACGAATTTTGCATACAGGATGACCACCGTAAGATCCGCCAGTTGCATTAGCATCGCGACGATAAATCCGTAGAACGTCGCCTTGAATTTCCCCGCGGGACTCACGAGAAATCGCACGGCGTCGGGCTTGATATTCGCCTGCATGGATTCCACCGCGTTCACACCGCTATACGCCGCCATATACGAGAGCATGGCGACGAGCGCGAAGAAGAACGAACCTTTGTAGCTCACTTCCTCGGAATGCGTCTTGACAAAATTGCCCGCGAGGACCGTCCGCGTGGCTTCGGGATCTTTCTCCATGCGCACGAGCGTATCCGCGAAAGTCTTCACGGCCTTTTGCTTGAAATCGGTGTCGACAAAATACGCGCGTCCGTCGCGGTCGATATAGCCGTCGATCCTGCCGTCTTTGAGTTCGGCTTCGTAATCGTCGAGTTTCGTGATTTCAAAATGCTCATCGGATTCGATATACGGTGCCGCCGGATGCTCGGGACTCATGCCTACGCGCATCACGAGATCCTCCCCGCCGTCCGGCAAGGCGCTGATTAAGATCGTCATAAGAAAAATCGGAAAGGCGAACATCCAAAAAAGCGTCGTGCGATCACGTAATGCGTTCAAAAATGCATATTTCATTCTCTGAGATCCCTCCCTGTAAGCGAGAGGAATACATCTTCGAGGCTCGGCCGTTCGGAATAGATTTCGTCGTATTCCCACTCCTTCTCCGAGAGAAAATCAAGCAGATGTCTGAGATTGTTCTCCCCTTTGTGGAACGAGAGCTTGTAGGTGCCGTTCTCGCGCACCGCCGAGAGGAGATTGGGCAAAGTTTCAAACGCGCTCGTCCGGTCCTCGTCGCCCAGGAGACGGACACTCACAATCTCCTTCGTCGAGATCGAGTTCTTGAGTTCATCCGCCGTGCCCGATGCGATCGCCCGGCCTTTTTCCATGATGACGATCTTCTCCGCGACCTGCTCGACCTCGTCGAGATAATGCGTCGTGTAGAGAATCGTCATGCCCTCCTCGCAGAGCGTCCTGATTTCGCTCAGGATAAAACTCCGCGTCTGCGCGTCCACCGCGACCGTCGGCTCGTCGAGAATGAGAAAATCGGGTCGATGGGCAATCCCGCAGGCAATATTGAGCCTCCTCTTGAGACCGCCCGAGAGTTTTTTCGGAAAGAATTTCACATAGTCCTTGAGTTCCGTGAATCGAATCGCCTCGTCGACCATGGCTCTGCGTTTGGCGCGATCCTTCACGTACAGACTGCAAAAATAGTCGATGTTCTCGCGCACCGTGAGATTCTCGGAGACGACGACCTCTTGCGGCACGAGTCCGATCCGGGCCTTGATATGCCTCTTGTCCGGGCCCATCTCCTCACCGAAGAGCTTCACGCTCCCGGAGTTGAAGGTGAGAAGCCCCGTCATGCAGTTGATCGCCGTGGTCTTGCCACAGCCGTTGGGCCCCAAAAGAGCCAGACGCTCGCCCTCTTTGATCTCGAGATCAAAACCGTCAAGCGCCGTTATTTCCTTGTATTTTTTCGTAAGATCCTTGATTTCGACAATCATAATTTTCCCCCTATGGATCCAGTGTACATGCCCCTTGTAAATGTTTCGCGACGGCTGCGTAAAATCGAGATGAAATGCTCCGCTTACTCCGCACCGAGGAAATGCATGGTTTCCATCACGAAGAGTGCCGTGCCGATGTAGAATTTTTCTTCATCGAGGTCGAATTTCGGATTGTGATGCGGATAGACCGAACCGTCGGGATAGGTCTTCGCGTTTGAGAGCGTGAAGAACGTCCCTTCCGCATGGCGTAAGAAAGCCGCCATATCCTCGCCCGCCAAGGACGGCCGCTCGAGCATGACGACACGATCGTCGCCGAGGAGCGCTTTCGCCCGCTCGGCAAACGCCTCGGTATACGCGGGGTCGTTTACGAGCACCGGATATTTGAAATCGTACTCGATCTCGGCTTCCATACCGTACGCGCGCGCAATGAGATGCGCGATGTTCTGAATATCCTCCGCGATCATCTTGCGCACTTCTTCCGAAAACGTCCGCACCGTGCCCTCGAGCCACGCCTCCTCGGGAATGATGTTCATCGTCGAACCCGCGTGGATCTGACAGATCGAGACGAGCGCGGATTCCAGAGGATCCACCATGCGACTGACGACTTTTTGCACCCCGCCGACAATCTCGGCGATACACGGGATCGGATCGCGACCGAGCTGCGGTGTCGCGCCGTGCGTGCCTTTTCCCTTCACCGTGATCTTAAAGCGATCCATCGACGCCATCATGGGACCCTTTTTGACCCCGATTTTCCCGTGCGGAACCGGGAAGAGACAGCCGCCGTGCAGACCGATCACGCGATCGACATGCGGATTCTCGAGCGCGCCCTCGTCGATCATCGGCTGAGCACCGCCCGGAAATTCCTCGCCCGGCTGAAAGAGAAATTTCACCGTACCGTGGAGTTTTTCCCGTTCTTCCATGAGCATTTTCGCCGCACCGAGCGCAATCGCCACATGCGAATCGTGCCCGCAAGCGTGCATGTTTCCGTTCTCCGAGGCAAAAGGTAGCCCCGTCTCCTCACAGACCGGCAGTGCGTCCGCATCCGCGCGAATCGCGATACATTTCCCCGGATGCGCGCCCTCAATCGTCGCCACCACGGCATTGCCGTTCATGAGCGAAGTGTACGGAATTCCCAGTGAATCCAGGACCGAACGGATGTAATCCATCGTCTTCGGCAGTTCCAGGAGAATCTCCGGCATGCGGTGTAAATCTCTGCGAATTTTTGTGATCCAATCTTGTTCTTTCTTTGCACGTTCGAGTAGGTTCATCTTCATCCCTCCATGCGTCCAGCATAACACAAGAAGCCCAAGAATCAAGGACATGCGCGCACTTCGTCGCAAATCTCTGCATCCTTCTTCTTTCGGAGGAAAATTTTCCGCCGTGCAGAATTTTTCCCAAACAAAAACCCCGCCGATTGCGAGGTCTTGTCGTCTGGAAAACGAACGGCGCGTACGGTTGCTACGCGTGTTCGTCGATGAGATCTTCGATTTTTTGAATCAGGGTGTTCGTCTCCATGCCGGATTTTTTACTCATCTCCGCCACGGTCGCTTTCTTAAGCATGATTTTTCCGATGGGTGTTTTGAGAAGACGAAATTTCTCGTCAACGCGGGTGATCTCCTCCACGAGCCACGGGTAGACGCGGATGAGCTCGGCGAGACGGGTGGTTGCGGTGATCTTCATGCGCGCCCCCTAGAGGACTTTGACCTCAGGGTTCTTCTCCCCGAAGTTTTCTCGCAAGGCGTCGCAAATTTCCGCACGAGGCTTCCCTTCTTTTTCCATGCGTTTGACGGTTTTGTAGGCCGCGAAAAGCGTCGACGGTCCAATCTCCGAGCTGAAATAGCCGATGCCCTGATTCCAGGCGAGCAGTTCAAAGACGTCGTCGAGCGCAGCGCTATCGATGCCGTGGATGTACGCCTTCACGAGTTCGCGCGTCGCCTGGCGCATTCTCCCTGCCCCGACGGCATTGGTAAGCGAGAGGAGCAGTCGCGTCTCGTACGGGAGATGGCGCTTATCGTCGTTCCAGGTGAGATCCCAGAAGGAGACGGCAATCTCCCCGAGTTCTTCGTCGATGAGCGGCATATTGGTGAGCGCCGCGGGACGCATGGGAATGTCCTTGTCGGCATGTTTTTCCTCGATGCGGTAAAAATAGGCGTGGTATTCCGCGTCGCCCGTCTTTTCGGTGTGGTGCTCGTAGCCGAGATCCTCCATCACTTCGTAGAGGGGAATGGGGTCGAAACTCTGGATGATTTCAAGTCCCTCCCCCTTTGCGAGCGTCATCGCCTGTTTCTTGAGCCCCGGGAAAAAATTACCCGCGATGCCGCGCACGTCGATCTTTCGAAAATGCTCTTTCTTCTCTTTCCAATCTGTGTAAGCCATGGTCGTTCCTCCTTGATTCTTCTTTTCAATAAAAGTTTACCATGGCTAACTCTGTGTGTATGTGGTCATAGCCACACTTCTGTAGAAATTTTCTTTCAAACAGTTTGATTTTCCTTTTTTCGCCAAAACGGCGTGCCACGCGGTGACATGGTTCTGACAAACGTGCATTCGTGCTTGGGGCGCGCAAACTTCCATGCATGTCGCTACCCACAATCCAAAAGAAAACCCCGTCGGTTTTGAGTCCGATCGGGGCTTTTGGTCAGATGCGCCGCCAGTCTTCCCTCTCAAGTCGCTCGAGGCGGGTGTCATTGCCCTTGTAAATGGGTCCGGTGAAGGGGATCTCGTAGCTAAGTTTCTTCCCGAGGTGCGTGAACGTGAGGATGGCGCGGTTTCTTTTGCGTACGACGGTGAAGTCTTCGATCTCGTGCCAGGGCATCATGAGAAACTGCCCCTTGAGGGTGCCGGAGGTGTCTTTCTCCGAGATGCCTTTGGCGTCAAAATAGAGGATGTATTGTCGGGTATTGTCCCAAAGATAATAGAGGCCCGAGAGGAGAAGTTGCGCAAGTCCCTTTGCCGGGGTATTGTATTTGCCGACGAGGAGATAATGCTCGGCGTCGCCGAAAATCTCCCGTACTTTGTCATCGATTTCGTTCGTCGTGTTCCATAATAGTCCCATGGTTGCCTCCTTCTTTTAATACAAAAACTTCCTTGATATCTTTCCCCAAAACGATGGCGATCCTGTACGCAGTCTCAAGGGTGGGGCTGATGGTGTCGTTCTCGTACGCCATGATGGAACGGCGTTTGAGCCCGACGGCCTCGGCGAGTTGGCGCTGCGATAGCCCGCGTTCCTTGCGAAATTCCTCAATTCTGTTCTCGATGATGATGTCCATCGTCGTCTCCTTTCACCGTTTCCCTGGCATGTTTTTCCCTCTTGCGTCCGTTTGCCGGGAGCGCGTCGATGACAAAGGGTGCGAGCACCGCATAGAGTTTCCACACGCGATGCCCGAGGACGTCCGTCGTGTCCCTGCCGACGAGGAGCGTCTGCATCACCCCGAGCGCGATGAGAATGAGCGCCGCAATGCACGCGCTCTTCGCAAACATCCAAATGCGATCGCCTTGGCTCCGCCCTCTCCCTCCTCTCAGATGATAAAGGGTCAAGGCCAAGAAGACGCCCGCGCCGACGACAATGACGAGGAGCTCGGACACTTCGACGAAAAACATCAGCGCGAGAAGCAGAAAATAGATGCACGCCGTGATGATGATCATGGTCTTTCTCCTTTCCGGTACCAAATTCGCCTGCCGCTCAGATTTTCCAAAGACATCGTATTTTGTCCCGATTGGTACTATATTTAGTACATGTACTATTTATAGTACCAAAATGCGCTCGTGTCAAGAGTTTTTTCGCGCATTTTCTCTTTCAGCCAAAATCACCACCGCCGCGCTTGACAATATCGTCCGGCGCGCGGGGGTTTTCCCATCCGTATGGCGTACCTTTTTACGCCCGAGTGTATTATAATCATAGCGATAAGGAGAGAAGGCTATGGACGATCAACGCAAACTCAAATTCATTCTCTACGCTTTTATCCTCTTACTCATCGTGGGAGTCGTGGGGTATTCGCTCCTCCTCGACGTGAGTTGGATCGATGCGCTCTATATGACGGTGATCACGATCTCGACGGTCGGGTTCGGCGAGGTGGGCGCGCGGAGTGCGAGTTCGGAGATTTTTTCGGTCTTTATGATTTTTCTCGGCGTGGGCGTCGTGGGGTACACCTTCACGACGGTGGTGGCGATGTTCGTCGAGGGAAAAGTGCGCGATCTATGGAAAGGAAGTAAAATGGACAAGAAAATTGCGGCGACGAAAGAGCACTATATCATCTGCGGCTCGGGGGAGCTGGCGGAGGTCATCATCCGGAGTTTTCTCGACGAGGGCCTCGATTTTGTCGTCGTGACGGATAAACGCGAGGATCTCGACGAATACAGCACGCACGATATCCTGGTGGTGGAGGGGCAATCGACGGAGGAGAGTGTCCTTCTCCATGCGGGGATCGAGCGCGCGAAAGGGCTCGTCTCGACGCTCGATACGGAGGTCGACAATATCGTCACGGTCTTAACGGCGAAGAGTCTCAATCCGTCGGTCTACATCATCGCCAATGCGATCACGAAGTCGGGGGCGGAGAAACTGCGCAAAGTCGGTGCCGACAAGACGCTCTCGGCGACGGAGATCAGCGGCAAGCGCATGGCGTCGCTTATGATTCGGCCGAATATCATCTCGTTTCTCGATGTCGTGACTCGGATGGGAGATATGGAACTCGATCTCGAAGAAGTCATCGTCAAGGACGGCTCCTATCTCGAGAACAAGAACCTCCTCGAAGCACAGATCCCGAGCAAAACCGGCCTTGTCGTCCTCGCCATCAAGAAAAAGGAGGACGGGCAGTTCCTCTTCAACCCGCCGGTGCAGTATACCTTTCGGCTCGGTGACGTCCTCATCGTCCTCGGACGCGAGGAGCAAGTCGATAAACTGAAGTCTCTCGGCGATGAGATGGAATTGTCCTAAGCGAGAATAGCCGGGAACATATGACGGCAAAGAAAAAGGCGACCCATATCGGATCGCCTTTTTTGGTGGTATGGAAATTACGGGAGATAGATTACATAGGCATTTCGAATGTTATGTAACTCTTCTCTCTTGTCATTTTTTGCTAAGTAGTACATCCGGTTGGCAACGATGTCGGCAGCTCGTATTAAACGCGTAGAGGATGAGTTGCAATATTCCAATTGCACATCATGCAACCTATGAAAAATGGGAGGATAGAACTTGTTGTAGTTTTCGTTATACGTTCCCCACCTAAATTCTTGTTCCAACGCTTCTTTTAATTCATATTTTCCATTCGTCGCCGTCGTGTGTTCGTCTACATAAAAATGGATTCTCTCGATTGTTTCCGGTCTTATTTGTTTCTCTTGGATCAATCTTTCAAAGGCTCTTTTCACTGCAATCTTATAAACATAATCCAGATACCTTTGTTTATCTTTTTTGCTGAGAAAGATTCTGTCCAATACCTTTTTTTGCGTAACCACGACGCCGAACTTGTAGCAGTTATTCAATGATCTGAACAATTTGCTTTTTTCTTTATTTGTAACTTGTGTTGCTTTCAGTTCATACCGTTCATCTACGCCTTTGTTCTTGCGGAGAGTTTCTTCCACATGCGCATACTTCCTTGTCCATTTTTCTTTTTCTTCTTTTCCTATAAGAATCAAGCCACCAAAGACAAAGTAATCATTATGTTGTTTATCAAATACGCCTGATTCATCAGAATATACGTAAATGTTCAACGAATGTTCCTCCATAGTAAAAAAGCCACCCTTCGGTGGCCCCATGATCGACGATATTCCATATCGCTTAAACGTTAATTCGATTGCATGGGTATACAGCGTATTTCTACCTGCAAGAACAGTATACTATGAGCCTTCGAATTTTGCAAATGAAAAATCATTTTCGGTGGAGGTTTCAAAATCCTGATTGGAGGGAGTGCGGGGAAAATAATATGCCCGGCAATGCAGCCGTCCTTGCCCGATACTCGGAATCACTTGAATTGCGATTCCGTAACGCCCGGTTCATAGGCGCTCATATAGTCTTTCAAAATCCCCTGCGGATCGTCTACATAGTAAAACCTTCCGCTGGCTCCGGTTGGTTCTGTTAAGACATAGTTGTAATCTTCCTCGTCGTTATCAACGACTTTGATGTTCTCGTCTTCATCAAGTACAATCATATATTCGTATCCATCCGTAATGCTCGCCATATCCGAAGGTCCAATGAATTTCACCAGACCGACATACTCCAACGGTATGGTTCTGCCGAGTTCGCATTGATAGACATTGACCATTTTTTTCATCCGTATCTCTCCTTTCCGTAAGATCTTGATTTCTCGGAATCACTTGAATTGCGATTCCGTAACGTCCGATTCATATGCGTTCATATAGTCTTTCAAAACCCCCTGCGGATCGTCTACATAATAAAATTTTCCGCCACGCCCGCCCGGCGCGATCAAACTATAGTTATAATCTTCTTCTTCATCGTCAACTACTTTTAGCTTACCGTAGTCATCGCGTACGATCATATATTCGCGGCCGTCTGTAAGACTTACTGCCCCTATTGTTGGCCCAATATATTTCACCGTTCCGATATATTCCAACGGTATGGTTCTGCCGAGTTCGCATTGATAAACATCGACCATCTTTTTCATCCGTATCTCTCCTTTCCGTAAGATATTGATTTCTCGGAATCACTTGAATTGCGATTCCGTTACGCCCGGTTCATATGCGGCCATATACTTTTTCAAAACTCCCTGGGGGTCGTCCATATAGTAGAATTTTCCGCTCCCCCTTGTTGGCTCAGAAAGATCGTAATTATAATCTTCCTCCTCATTATCAACCACCTTGAGATTCCCATCTTCATCAAGAACAATCATATACTCACATCCGTCGGTAATGCTCGCCATATCTGATGATCCAATAAACTTCACCATCCCAACATACTCCAAGGGGATGGTTTTTCCAAGCTCGCATTGATAGACATCAACCATCTTTTTCATCTGCTTCTCTCCTTTCCGTAAGATCTTGTGTTCACGGACGCTGATTTGCAATTTCGTCCCAAATTTCATCAAAACTCTTCCCGTCAAAGATCGGGGCGCTGAACGCTTCGAAAACTATAGAGAACTTCTTTTCTTCCTTGAGAAATCCCGTCACGATCCCGTCTCCGACACTCATTACGGCATCTTTGCCGTGATACGTAAATTCGCATCCCGAGCGAAAGATTTGCCAGTCACGGGGTGTATACGGAGATTTGCCGGAGAAAATTTCCTCAAGATCTTCGACAAGATATTCCGTAAAAAACGCATCGTCGGATAGGACGAAGTTCTGTGCCTGCGGCTCGAGTGCGGCGAACATGGCAAGTGTGTAGACCATGCCCTCCTGATCCACTGTGCTCGCTTCGATGCGGACGGGGCGCTTCCCTTCCGCGCGGGTGCGAATGATGTTTTTCCAGAGCGGAGCATATGTGCCGAAAAGATTGAAATACGAAAATCCGCCTTGGATAAGAAGATCCGCGGTCCGTGTCAATACGGATCTGTCCCCCACATGATGACCGATCACAAAACAACGATCCCCTTCACACGGGGTGATCTTCATATCGTGACTGTCCAAGATGCAGATGTTTTGATAGACTTGCTCTCTGTTATAAAACATCTCTTCATCAACTCTCGTGTAAGTAGATTTTGATTTTGATGCGGAGCCAGCTTCCTCGCATTTCTTTGGAAATGACTTTCGCGAAAAGCACTTTGCCGGCGTCCATGAGTCTCGAAAAGACGACATTGTCTTGTTTGGGCACGTAGCCGATTTTTTCTTCTCTCACGGTTTCGATGCGGATGGCTTGCGGATCGTGACGATTCTCGGGTTCGCGATAGAAGACGAGTTTGTCGTCTTCTTCGAGGCTCTCGCCGATCTCCTCGATGCCTTCGACATGGGTCGTGCCGGCCACATAGGTATCGAAAAGATAGATGTCGCGTTCATAGGGTTTGGGCACGGCGAGGCCGCTCTCTCGTCCGAGGAGATAAGCAATCAGTGCGCCTTGTTGTTGCTCTGCCAAAGGATTCATTTCTTCTCCCTCAAGAGATCCGCGACAGATTCTTCCTGTGTGCGGATCGCATCTTCATAACTTCTCAGGTCCTCGCGCAGTTCGCGGAGTTTGGCGGATTTTTGCTTTTCGTCTTCCACATAGATTTTCCATGTGTAGGGCGGTCTCTTCTTCACCCGATCGATTTCCTCACGCACGCTCTTGGTGAGCGTTTCCAAACGTTCGATTTCTTTTTCCATGGAGAGGACGCCGGAGAGAAGATCGTCTTGTGCTTTGCCGCCGATGATGCTTAAGATCATTTCCATCGTCGCGAGGTCGCCGTTCTTGTAGCACTCGGTCGCGTGGTAGAAGAGTTTCTTTTCTTCTTCCGTAACGGACGGATGGAGATCGGGGTGCAGACTTTTCATAATCTCGCGATAGGCTTTTTTGAGCTTGGCAGTGTCTTCTTCGGAGAGCAGTTGCCCCTCGGAACGTTCGAGCGCGCGATTGATGTCCGCCATTTTCTCGTTAAGTTTCGTCTGATAGGCGCGAAATTCCTCGTCAAGCTCCGCTTCGATCTCTTTCATACGGATCGGTTCCTTGCGATTCTTCTTCGCCTGAATCATCTCTTTCTTTCTGCGCAGGCGAAGATACTTGCAATACGTCTTGTAGAGCTTGTACTCCAGGTCGCCGAAGAGGAGCATGTACTGCATCTCGATGTTCTCGCAGATGATACAGATAAGCTCGTCTCGCTCGGAAAAGAGTTTCTCAAGTTCACTTCTTAGTGCGCCGATTCGCTCTCTCGCCTTTTTCGCATCCGGAAATTCGATAATCTCTCCCATGTCCCGATCCTCCCTTCTTTTCTTGTGTCTATTGTAACGCAAAAAAAGCTCACCGTGGGGACGGCAAGCCTTTTGTTTGAATGGATGGAGCGTGAACATAAGTGGAATCTCTATCAAAATCTAAAAATCACTGAAAGAAAGCATTGATAGATGGATTTCATCTGCAGAGCAACTGTTCCCAAGCTTTCACAAATCCTAAATGCTTTAGATCAACTGATGGATATTTCTTAATCGTTTGCAATAACGCGACATAGAACCTATGGTAATGCTCCTCTTCGGATAAAATGCTTAGGTTTAGTATACTTGCAAAAATGGTGTTGTTTGATACACCGCGATCTAAATAATCTTTATATAGTTTTGGCGTCTTGGTCAATTTAGCTCCATAGAGCCTCCCATAATGTGCACAAATATTTCTGACATACGCTAAATTTTCAATCCATGACTCTAAGTAAATGTAATGAACGCCAAATACATTCGCAATTTCTTTTTTATCCGTATTCTTCATGTTTTTATACATCTTGGAGATTGTTCCAAAACTCGCTACTTCAATCGCAGCGTAGAGAGGAATGGCGCCTAATTCATAGTTTTCTTGGAAATTACGAATAGAAGGTGAACGCTTGTTCCTATTTATTTCTCTATATAACTCTTTTAGCGTGTTTTCCTGCTTGCTATTCTTTTGATAATGACTGATATCTTGATATCCAAAATTTCCGTATTTCAAGGAAAAATAATTTGTAATGACTGCTCTTAAGTATACTTCAATGTGTTCTATGAGAGTAAATAGAATATGCCGAAGATCCATGTCAAAAAGATATAAATCAACGATATCCTCGAAAGTCGTTCCTTCTATATATCTATCATTCTCTTTTAGAGTAATGCTATAGGCTTTGATAAGCCTATAGTAAGAGACTCTTTGCAGTATTTCTTTTGCATATGTTCTATCTTTTACTTCTAATTCCAGGGATATCAGATTTTCTATTTGTTGATCTAGATCTATCGGTTCTTGATGAGCCTTCTTCACATCTTTTCTCCTTATTATCAAAAGACCCGACTTGGTCCGCATTGTGAAGAGGCGTGTCGGGTACTGTTGTCTATTATAATACCCTGCTTGCAATATCTTGTCAAATACCCTTCGACTCGTAATAATCCATTGGATTCTCGCGCGCGTTGTCGCCGGTCGAAAAGTGGGTCATCTCTCCCATATTTCTATCCTCAATTCTTTCCTTTTGTCTATTGTAACGCAAAAAAGGCTCACCGTGGGGACGGCAAGCCTTTTGGTTGAATCAGATGGAGCGTCAATTACGAACGCTCTTTTTTGGTGTGCGTAAGGCCGAGGCCCGCAAGGCTCAAAAGCGCGAGGAGCGCATAGAGGCCGATGCCTTCGACGCCGGTCTGCGGAGACCTGGGACCACTCGGCGGCATCGGAGGAAATTCCGGTGTCGGCGGCACTTCCGGTTCTTCCGGCGGTTCTTTGGGCTCTTCCGGCGGTTCCTTGGGCGGCTCTTCCGGCGGTTCTTCCGGCGGTTTGTAACTGTTCTCAATCTCAACGTGAAAGACTTCCGTCAAGGTAACGTCTTTTGCGTAGCGAATGATGTACCGGCCGTCCGTTTGCTGTTCAACGCGGATAAAGGAGCCGAGGTTCTCTGCACTCAATGCCGTCGCGTCGTCGCGTGTGAACACTTCGTAGCGGTAGTTGCCGCTTTCAAGCGCTTTTTTGAGTTCGTCCGTCATAAAGTCGAGGACGATCTTTTCGCCTTTGGCGTTTTCCCCCTTGATTTTGAGTCCCGATTTCCGGGTCTCCACTTTCCCGACAAAACCGGGGATTTCCACTTCTTGGATCGTATAGCCCTTGGTTCGCAAAGTCCCTGGGAGATCGGTTAAAACTTGTTTCCAATCTTCCTCTTTGGTGATCTTGACCTCTTCGGTATTCCCGTCCATGTCGGTCACGATGACGGTGATTGCATCGGGAATCCGGTCTTTGTCGGCGATCCATTGTTTCCAAAACTCGATTTCGTGCGTGGGGCCGGGGTAATTCTCGACGAGAATTTGGTAGTCGTCTTCGGATGGCAACGGCTTCACGACGGTCGTGGGATTATAGCGTTGATAGGTTTCGTCGTACTCCGTGTCCTCCGCGATAAAGAGATCGGCATAGGGCACGCCTTTGATGACCAAGCGTGGGAGATAGAGCGCATACGCTCCGTTCTCGTCTTTCCTGAGATAGAAATCGTACGCATCGCGGCCCGGCTCGTTGGTGATGACATCATAGTATTTCACCGGGATGGTCTGACCGTAGGTTTCCAGTTCCACCGGTTGAAATCCGTACGTCTTTTCCAGGTCTGCATAAGGAGCACCGGTAATCGGATTTTGGCGAACGGTAAAATGAAACGTCCCCTCTTCAATCTTCTTCCCATCCAGATAAAGGTTCAACTTGACATCGCGATACGTACCGTCCTTGTTCTTATAGAGATCAGAATCAAAATGTCCGGTTGTGAAAGTTTCGTAATTGTCCGGTTGACCTTCTTCGTGATACTTGCTGGCATACCCGATCCGAATGATAAACTTTTCCTTCTTGTTGATGAATTCCGGCGCAAAGCGGTCCGAATCTTCTTCGAGTGTGTATTTGCCCGCAGCCAAAGCCTTGGGATCCAACTTCTGAAAACTACCTTTCCAGCCATCCGCCGCCTTCAAAGTGAGTTTTTTGTACACGGGTTTGCCGTCTTCGTCATAGCTCTCAACGACGCGCTTGCCGTCTAAGAGCAAGTAGAGATCGATCGAATCCGGAATATCCTTCGGTGCGATATTCTGCCAGCTCTTTTTGACATCGAGTTTGCCCCAGTTGGAGTTCGTGAGGGTCACGATATGCGTATCGTTGCCCTTGATTACACAATCTTCCGTATCGTCCAACTTACGAGCTGAGAAGCCGTCTCCATAATAGTCATCCGTCCACAAATACGGTACTTCCACGGTCAAGGTTCCGTCCGCGTTCTTCGTGAGGACAATTGCATAACCACTGTCTAGATTGTGATAGCCAACCATTCCGTCCCAACCATATTTCAGATATTCTGTGAATTTGCGATCCTTACCGTAATACTTGAATTCCGATACTTTCTTAAGGAGCAAAGGATGGACAAAAGTCGTCGTGCCCGTTCCCGGCGTGTCCGCATCTTCATGGATTTTCGTCTGACCGATGCGGGTCAAGACCTGTTTCTCCGGATCGTAGAGATAGAAATAGAGGTCCTTATCTTTTCTCACAGATTCATCGTCATAATCGTCATTGTATTTCCTGGTGATTTCGAGAATGCCGCCTTTTTCGGTCTTACCCGCGGTCGGTTTCTCCTCGGTGATCTCTACATGGTAACCGGTCCCCTGTTCCACGACCAGATACTTATAGCCCATCTCGGCCAATTCATCGGCGGTGAAAGGCAGGCCCTTATCCATCTTGAAAGCATTCTCCGGCAAACCGATATCGGCGAAACTCTTGATGCCGAGCATTTGCAAGATTCTCTCTTTATCGGCGCCGTTGTACTCGTTGGTGTGAAAACGAGTCTGCCAACCGTCCGCTTCGCGGATCAAAATTTCCCCATACTTATAAAGGGAGTGGTCCGTACCGTAATTTGCTTTCACATACGCCGCGTCTTTATCTGTGGGAACGATAAAGAGATCCACCCGGACCGTGGTCGGTGCATGATATTGGTCCACGCTCGAATCCCATTTTTTGCGGAATTCCATCTGATAGTCGCCCTTATCCTCGGGCGTAATAAGATTGGCGTTCGATCCGAGTCCGCCGCCGTTCCGCGCGCGATTTCCAAGGACAAAAGTCTCGGAGTTTTTCCACGCTTCTTCAATCAAAGCTTGACTGTAAAGGGCCTTGAGATATGAATAGGTCGTGTGGTAGGAAAGAGAGCCGGGAATCGTCTCCCCGTATTCCCTGCCGCGTCCGTCTTCGATAAACTGGATGATATGTTTGCGTTCCGTAACGGGAGAAATATGCGAATAGAATTCGCTACCGACACGTTGTCCGTTCAATGTAAAGTTCCACGCTTTTTTGACAAACGTAATATCCTTGCCGTAGCTTTCCGCATTGTTGTTGTAGACATAAACGCTGTGGCCGTCGCCGATATGCACAAAGCCAAGAGGGCAGTTCCAGATGCCGCCGCCATTGCTGCCGCCCAGCTTCGCGTCCGTATGACCCTTTGCCAAGTTCTCCGTGATGAGGATATGCTCGAGCTTCTGCGTAATGGGCGCGAAAGAGATATAGATACCGCCGCCAAATTGTCCGGCTCTGTTGTCCAGGAACATCGTCTTGCCGAAATGCACATCGTTGGAGTCGACGTAGATGCCGCCCCCACTCGCGCCGCTTTCGTTCTTGTAGATCAAACCGCCGTCGATTTTTGCTTCCGCCTTATTTTTCTTAATCCATTCTTGGTAGTTCTTATCTACGGTTACTTTTTCATCATTCAAGATATTGCTCGGGTCGCCGATGTATTGGGAAGAGATGCCGATCCCTCCACCTGCATCATCGGAATTGTTCCCGGCAATAATGCCGTCGGTGATGGTGATCTTGGAAGCCGGAAAACCTGCCAAGCCTCCGCCCATCTTGTATTTGGTAGCAGAACTGTTCTTCGCGATGATACCGCCTTGGATATTCACGATGGCGGGGGTATCGCCGCTGAATCCCCAAAGGCTTCCGGCGAAGACGCCACCCGTGAGACCGCCTGTATTATTGTCAATTAAACCGTTGGTCATAGTGAAGGTCCCACCCGGTTGGACGAAAACGGCGCCGGCCGCATAGGGGCGGTAGTAGCCCGGATCAATTTGTTCGTAGGACGTATTCCCCGAAATCCGTCCGCCTTCCATGAGAAAACTGCCGCCCTTGTTGACGCGGATCGGTCCCGTGTAGCCGTGTTTGTTGTACGAATGCATAATGACGGCATTCTTCATCACGACACTGCCTTGGACATCGATCACGGAACCTTTGTCATCAAATGCAGTTTGCACCTTGGCCCCGTTGCCGTCGATATAGACGGCGGTTGTATCCGTGCCGAGCGTGAGTTTGCCGTAGACCCGAAACAGCGTGTCCTGGATAAAATCGTCCGCTCTCTTGATGATCGTATCTTTGTTTTCCGAGGGAAGCGGATTCTTGTCGAGATCGGCTTTGTCGAGAGCTTCTTCGCCGCGTTTGCGAGCTTCTTCGATAACCTCTCGCTGTTTCGCCTCGCCCTCCGCGGCGTGATCGGCCGGCTGGTCAATCGACTTCCACGGGTCTTCTTTCCTTTCGTTCACCGCCGTCAAGGTGATGTCCTGGTCCTTCCCGATCATGAGCGCTTCCGTCAGGGTAAAACTTTTCATAATGATAATCGTCGTCGGATCGTTGCCGGCCTCTTCAATGGCTTTTTTGAGTTCTGCAAAACTTGCGACTTCGACGGTTTTCGCGGAATTCCCCGCACCTGTGCCCAAAGCCATGGGCGCCTTCGCGAGCGCTTCAACTTCCAGGGTTTCCCCTTCCGGGAGCGATTCCTCCGCCGGATTGTCGTTCTGTTCTTCGTTCTGTTCTTCGTTCTGTTCTTCGTTCGCCGGTGCTTCTTGCGCCGCTTCGTCCGCGGAGTTCGCGTCATCGAGGACCGCTTCGCCCGGCTCTTTCGGCTCTTCTGCAGCCGGGACTGTTGCGTCCGCCGGCGTTTCTTTGTTTGCTTCTTTCGGATTCGTTGCATCCTCGTGCGCGTCCGGTGCCTCGCTCTCGGGCAGCGCTTCCTCGGTCGCTTGTTCTTTCGTCTCTTCCGCCCCGTCGTTCTCGACCTGTGAAATCGCCTCTGCAGGAACGGACGCTGCGTCCGTCGTATGTACATCGCGTGCGTCGCGGTGTTTTCCTTCCGAGACCTCTGTCTCCGTCGGGATCGCGTCCTCCGCCATCGCCGTCGTCGGAATGCTCCATCCGATCATCATGGCCAATAGCATTGCCAATAAGAATTGCTTCCAATGTCGTGTCGTCTTCACTGCCGAACCTCCTTCCGTGGCAATCTCCATTTCATGTCCCATCCGTTCGCATAGATTTCCATCCGATCGTTCTTCTCTCCGTTTTCTATGCTTTCTCTCATTGTACACCCGTTCTGTAAAAATTACCATCTTTTGGCGCGAAAAATAGCCTTTTTTATGCATTTTTTCTGCGATTTTTTCAAAAATTCACCCCACCCGGACGATCCGCTACGCTTTTTTCGTAAAAAGCTTTCTCTCGCTACTGTATATCGATTCTTCACCCTTTATTTTCTTTCATCCGGCAGACTTCTCCCATACAAAAATCCCGCCTCGGACTTTTTCCATCCAAGTGCGGGTGATGGGAGTGCTCAGAGCGGTCGTGTCCACTTGAGCCCTTTTTCATTTGTAGAGAGGCTTTTTTCCGTCTTCTTTCATCCATTTTCTAATTGGGTACTTGCGCGCCGTCGGTTTCACCGGCCGCGCTTTTTTTGTCCTCGAGTTTCCAAAGATACGAACCGTAGACGACGGCGGTGAGGATCGTCGCAATTATGAAGAGCCGGTGCGCCAAAGGCTCTTCGACGGCATATCGGGAGCTCGCGTTAATAAAGGCGTGTGCGAGGATTGATGGCCACAGGCTCCCGCTCTTGTAGAAAATAAGCGTAAAGAGAAAGCCCCACGCCACGGCAAAGAGAATCTGCACGACGGTTTCCATGCCGGCCTGTCCGGTGAAGAGATTTAATATGTGCCCGATGCCAAAGGTCACGGCGACGACGATGACGGATTTTCGTACGCCGCTTCTCGGGAGCATAGCCTCGAAGAGGAAGCCGCGGAAAATGAGTTCCTCAATGTACGCGAAGAGAATCATGGAGAGCGTCGCCAAGACTTGCGCAAGGCCGCGCCCGGACAGCGCAAATCCGCCCCAGAGATTTCCCGTCGCGAGGATCCATATCGGGATGAAGTAGAGATATCTCCTGCTGTCCTCCGGAAATCCGTCGAGACCGTATTTCTCCGACAGACCGTGTCTGTGAATCCACAGACGGAAAGCCGCCGCCATTACGACGAGCGCGAGGACCGTGACCATGCTCTCGTCGCCGAATTGCCCGCGCAGCGGCGTCATGACCGCGCAATAGATCGCGACCCATAGAAGAGCGAAAGACAATTCATTTTTTTCATAAAGTCGGTGCATGGGTTTCTCCTTTCCGATGGATCTCGTCTTCCGGAAGCATGCCACCTGACAGATGCGCGTCGTAGAATTCGACAAACCGGCGAAAGAGGTCTGCATCTAGGCGATGACTCCACTTCTCTCGATCGAGATGCGCTTCGATGTACGCCGCCTTGTCTTTCGCAAAACGCGCTCGATTTTCCTCCGCGTTCACATCGTAATCGAGGGATGCGGTCCATTCTTCGAATTGTGCATTGAATTCCTCTTTGTAGCTGTTCTCGGGATCGACAAAAAAATCGCTGTGTCCTTTGTCTTGGAATCGAAGGAATGTAAATCTAGGATCATCATGATATTTTTCGAAATAGAGACCATAGCCGTATGCGATCGGCACTGTGTCATCGTCCTCGCTGTGCGCCACGAAGATCGCCGCGTCACTTGCTTGGAACCCGTCCATCGCTGTATTCGTCGCATATTTGCCGAATTTTGCCCACTCGTGGATTTTTACAAACGGCATCATCGCATCGATCACACCGCCCGCTTCTTCTTTTCCTCCGACCTCAAAAATATCCGAAGAACGGTTAGTTCCACAACATGCGATCACTGCTTTTACCTCAGGATGAACCGTAAGTACACTGCATACGCTATAGGCACCCCAACTGTGACCGAACAAACCAATCGGCAAATTTGGGAAATTTCCACTATCTTCTATAAATGATATCGCATAATCCAAATCAATCACACCTTGTGGAAATCCGCCCACACCTTCACCCTCGCTCGCATCATTGCCGGTGGCATCGTAGGCAAAGACATCGTATCCCTGTTGCGCAAAATAATGGATGCAATCCAGATACGAATTATGACCGCCGCCGCCAAAACCGTGCGCGACGACGATGATCCCGCGCGGATTCTTCCCCGCGCGATAGAGATATCCCGCCAACATCTGTCCCTTGTCCGAGGGAAAATCGTATCTCGTGCACTCGAGCCCCTCAAAATCTTCCACCCTGAGCATAAGTGGCTTGTAGCTTTCAAATCTCTGATTGATATTCTCGTCATACATCTTCGCCGAAAAACCCCACCAAGCTCCTACGAGGAGGATGAGGACGGAGAGCACGACGATCCGTATTGTTTTTTTTCTTGTTTTTTTCATGAGAAAAAATGACACGCCCTTTTCTTTTCCGGTTTGATGAATGGACCTTCCCACCCCGCGTTTCCATCAAGCCGTGTTTCACAACGGCAGGCGGATATGCCCGGTACTCCCTTTTCATATCCACCATTATAACGCATTATAGGATTGCCATGTAAAATTATGCTCAAGATTGCGTTATTTCTATCTAAAATAAAAATAAGACTTTCCGTTGGATCATTCCAACGCAAAGCCTTATCAAGGACTCCCTTGCTTCTTTCCAACGACACCAATGTCTCAGCCATCGAATCTTTTTAACAGCACCAAGAGCTTCAGCAATGTCCCGTTCGGGAAAAAAGGTCGTAGGCAGCAATGTCCGCCGCATGGCGAAAGAGCCTCTCGGCCATGGCTGTATTCACCCGGAAGAAACTCCCGGGCGGAAGTTCGAGTTCGCACTCGAGAATGCCGCCCTATTTACTGACCAGCGCCTTTCCGTACAGGGGAATATAGAATGCTCTATTCACATTATCCATATCTTGTCACAAATCGATCCTTTCAAAATGAGCCATGGCTCTGTGCATAGAGACAAAGGTAAGCACAAAATAGAGCAGTGCACCAACTAAAAAAACACATATCTGTAATCCAATGTGTGTAAATCCGAAGGCGTTCAAAGCTTCCAAGCCCGGGATACGAAACAGTGTCTCCCCCAGTCCTACCACAAGAAACGCCGCAACAATAAACGTCACAAACGGCCCGGCGAGGCGATAGGCTGTTCTAAAAAATCCGCCCACAAAGATGCTCTGAAACAGCCCCAGAATGAGCAGCACAAAGCCAAGGTACACAAGATTGGCATTCATCAACGGATTACTTCTGTAAATCTCCGCCTCGGACAGCACGTTCATGCGGAGCAATGTTGCAGCGGCAGTTAACGCAAAATAACAAAGTTCAATAACTCCGCAGAACAAAAATTTCGCTCGAACCACATCGGTCTTGGCCACCGGCAAAAGAGCCGTGTATGTCAGATCGTTGGCCTCTCTCGCCGACTGAAAAGATTGAAACAGCCCAAGGCAGAGGAAAAAGCTGCCGACCAAAATAGGGTATCCGGGAATCAACGCCATCAGGCCGAAGGCGATAAAAAAATATGAAAGAGGGGAAGCCGCCAGCTTCATCTCCTTTTTTAACAGAGTCATCATGTTCCGCTTCTCCTTTCCAGTCTTAGAATGGCCTGCTCAATGCTTTCTCCGGCTTCGCAGATTTGTTCGATAAAATCGTCTTTCGGGCAGTTTGTCACAAGGCTTCCGTTGCGGATATACATAATATCATCAGCGCACTTTTCAATATCAGAAGTGATGTGCGTTGAGAAGAGGATGGAAACGCCACGATCTCTTAATTCAGCAAAAATATCCAGAAGCTCATCACGGGAGAAGGGATCAAGACCGCTTGTAGGTTCGTCCAGAATCAGGATCTCCGCCTTATGGGACAGCGCCAGCAGAAGGTTGAATTTGACACGCATTCCCTCAGAAAGCTCAGAGGGCGTTTTGTGTTCATCCAATGCAAATAAAGAAAGATACTCTTCATAAGCAGATTCGTCCCACGTGTCGAAAAAGGTTTTTGTGATGTCCGCAATATCCTTGATCTTTTTCCTGGGGTAATAATTGACGGCACCCGTAGAATAGCCGATCCTCTGCTTGATCTCTTTTTCGTGCTCGGAAAAAGGCTGCCCAAAGTAGCGAATGTCTCCGCCGTCAGGATGGACAAGTCCAAGCATGGATTTGATTGTAGTGGTCTTACCGGCTCCGTTTCTGCCAATGAAGCCCGCTATCCGCCCGGAGTTTAATTGAAATGTCATACCTGATAGCGTAAAGGAAGGATAAGTCTTTTTCAAATCTCTAATCTCGCACACAATCAATTATGCTTCCTCCTCTTCCGTCTCAAATACTGCTGCGGCAAATTGAGAAAACATCGTCTTGAGCGGAATGGCAATTCCTTTTTTCTCGTCCCCCAACAGCACCAACGTGTCACCGGGATGAATGTCAAACACCTCCCTGGCCTGTTTTGGGATCACGATCTGCCCCTTTTCTCCGACTGTCGCCGTCCACGCATATTTCCCCTTTGGTCTGCCCATTGCGAACTCCTCCTCAAAAGTATGTTTTGTATAACAAAGCATACTCTAGAGAAGTCGTCTTGTCAACTCAGGGGACGGATATTTCTCCGCATAAAAGAAAGGCGAGGATACCACACAAAGCATCCTCGCCCTTCTGTTGTAATGTCCGTGTAATCAAATCATCCCAAAGTGCCGCAGCACATCCTTGATCGCCTCGACCTTTTCAGGCGGACACTGTGGTTGCTTGGCATAGACCTACCTCTATCACCCCTTCGATTCGCTGTGCGAATCTCGTACCAATAGGGTTAGGGCTTCATCTTGATTTATGCTTAGTTTTTCAATGAAAAACCATTCTCTTGTTCCAACTTCCTTTTTTAATTTGTCAATATATATCATAAATCCTCCTCTATTTTTTGAGAGGACTTAACCTCTCTAACTATTTAAAAGAA
>QWCK01000328.1_pt1 | contig 84787 bp, 84 predicted proteins | sample 1972571 | NCBI WGS metagenome assembly QWCK01 (sample SAMN09866710, study PRJNA288562) | Human gut metagenome isolate term2_stool, whole genome shotgun sequencing... | isolation source: gut | host: Homo sapiens | place: USA: California | reverse complement strand
CCAGTCTGTGCACGTCAACTATTGAAAGCGCCGTATACCGAACGGTACGTACGGTGCTGTGAGAGGACGGCGGTTAGCCACCGCCTCCTACTCGATTGATTTATTGTAAAAGTATCTGGCTGTCTGCTGTATCCCTAACGCGGACAGTCAGGCATTGGGAAATTACTGAAGATTCTTATAAACCTCAAAGCTCGGCTTTTTATTTCCGTTCACATCGATGAGGCCGAACGCATAATGCGCATCCAGAAGTCCCTGCTCATCCTTCATGCGATTTAACAGGAATGCCTCAACATATGGATTTGCCTTTGCTGTCTCGTAAGCCTCTTTGATGCACTGAGCCTGGAGATCGAGGCACTGGCCGTTGTGGGCAGGAGAATCGGATGTGAAGCCCTGCTCGGAGAGGATCAGGTGGCGGACCTTTCCGGTCGGGGAGAGCATATCGGCCTGCTGCATATAATCGGTCAGAATATGAAGATTCTTCAGGTTGATGATATAAGTATCTGCTTTCTCCAGCGTGTAGATATCATCGGTGAAGACCGGATCCTCGAAGGTCTCCGGATATGCGTGCCATGCGATGCCGTAGTCGGTATCTTTCAGGCGGCTGTTTAACCGCGGGATCATGTCCATAGCGCCGTACTTGAAGCCCTCGACCTGTCCGCAGTTCCAGCGGAAGTCAAACGGGATATAAACATTTGCCAGCTTGTTGGATCCTTTGATGGTGTCATACCAGGTGCGGAAACCGGTCGCGTAGTTGGAGCAGTAGGTATCAATGTCCATCTGACCGATATAGTTCCATGCCTGTCCATCATTGATCTCATTGCCGATGACCCAGTTGGAAACGCAGTCCTTGAATGCCTCTGTGACGCGCTTTGCGGCATCTCTTATGGACTGGACGCCTGCATCGTTTAAGGTGTTGAACGCGTAGTAGCTTGCGCCGGTTGGCTGGGATACCGGAAGAAGGGACGGGCTGTAGCTCGCTGCCGCCCAGTCGTTCAATACGATCAGTGTCACGGTGACACCCGCCTGATCAAGCTTTGTGTAGAGATCCTGGCAGACAGATAACTGGCTGCTGAATGTCCAGGACATCGGAAAGTTTAAAACGACCTGAGATGCGCCCACCTCGAGAACGTCCGGAATCTGGGCGTGCTCGTTGATCAGAACGCCCTTGATGGACTTTGGAGTCTGGTAGTGGTCGGCATAGGCCGGAACAGCCATAGAAAAACAGAGTGCAGCAGATAATGCGGCTGCAGCGATACGTTTAATCGATTTCATAATAATTCTCACCTCATGTAATGAACCGCAGTGCAGAGACAGCACCGGTGAACAGCGTCCTGCATCCGGGTAATGTTATTACATTTACTATACCGTGAGATGGAATGAAAGTCAATGGGATGGGAAGAGTCGATAGAAGTGTGAAAAATGTGGAGATCATGGGTAAAAAAATAGGAACCGCAGCCGTTCCTGCGATCCCTAAGGGGAGTATGGAAAGTATCAATTTTTTAGGGGGACCCATCGGAGTTGCCTCCGACAGGTATGAGTATGAAAAAGCTTTGTGTGTTCAAGTGTAACACTTGAAACAAAGGCAGGTTATCCTTTCGGATAACGTAATTATATTATATAGACAAAATGTGTCTAAACTGTGAGTAAAAAATTAAAAGAAAGTAAAATTACTTAACGAATAATGAAGAGCCGTATCGAAATATGGCGAAAATTGGCACAGAGACAGACAACAAATCCTGCGCCGAGGATTTCCCGGAGATCTGCCGCATTTTTGCCGAAGTTTGGCAGGAAATTTGAACATAAATTGTCCATAAATATCTGATATACTATATAATAAATTGGTATCAGAGAGGCCAAAAGCTTTTGATCCCAACATCTTGAGATAAGAGAAAAAGAAAACGGGGAGGTTCACAATGAAGAAAGAAAAAATGATATTAGTACCCGCAGCGTTTCTTATGACAGCAATGCTGGCATTTCCGGTTATGGCATCGGAAAGGATCGAGGAGGTCACGATCGATATCAGTGCAGTCCTGACAGATTCCGACAACCTTGAAGTTGAGGCGGAAGTGTCGGATGACGGCTGTTATGTGGATGAGGTGACAGTCACAAATACACCGAGCGGAGACTGGAACGACAGCACAAAGCCGAAGGTAAAAGTTACTCTTGGCGCGGAGAGCGGATATACGTTCTCCACCGGACTCGGTAGATCCGATGTATATCTCGGAAATGATGATCAGACGGTGACATCTGTTTCGAGAAGTACTTCAAAGCTGTCTGTCTATGTGACACTCCCGAAGATCGAAGATATCGACACGGACTATGATTCTGATGATGATTTGGAAGTATATGATCTTTTCTGGGATGACAGCTACGGTGGAGTTGCATGCTGGGAGGGATCTGATTCCGCAAAGAAATATCAGGTTCGTTTATATAGGGACGGAAGCGCAGTGGGCTCCACATATACGACAACGAATGATTACTACAACTTCTGTGGTTCCTTCACAAAAAGTGGAAGTTATACATTTAAGGTAAAAGCGATCCGGGGAAACAACGAGACCAGCTGGCAGGAGTCTGACTCCAAAGATGTCAACAACAGCGAGGCATCCGCAATCTACGCGAACCGCACAGCGGCAGCAAAGTATTACGGCAGCGGTTCCTCGGAATACAACAATCAGACAAGCTCCAGTTCCTCTAACACCGCAGGCGGCGCATGGCTCCGCGATAACAACGGCTGGTGGTGGTGCAACCCGGATAAGACTTACCCGGTTGCGAACTGGAAGCTGATCAACAATGTATGGTATTATTTCAACCAGTCCGGATATATGACAGAGAACCAGTGGGTAATGAACAACAACCGGTGGTATTACTGCGGAGTGTCCGGCGCGCTGGTCAAGAGCCAGTGGGTACAGACGAACGGCGCATGGTACTACTGCGGAGCTGACGGCGCGATGCTCACGAGCCAGATGATCGGCGGACAGTATTATGTTGATAAAAATGGCGTCTGGGTGCAGTAGAATAAAAATTTCAAAAACCCCTTTAAAAACAAAGGTCTTTCGTATATAATAAAAACTGATATTTCGCGCCCTGAATAAAGCGGGGTTTTCTGATAGAGAGATAAGCGAGGCACATCCCACCGATGGGATGTGGAAATGGATTCAGGAGATTTTCAGTTAGAGAGACAGGAGGAAGACGACAATGATGATGTCCAACGACATTGGAATTGACTTAGGTACCGCCAGCATCCTTGTATACATTAAAGGAAAAGGCGTTGTTTTAAAGGAGCCGTCCGTAGTAGCACTGGACAGAGAGACAAATAAAGTAATTACCTTCGGTGAGGAGGCGCGTCTGATGATCGGACGTACTCCGGGTAATATCGTTGCGGTAAGACCGCTCCGTAAAGGTGTAATTTCCGATTATACCGTAACCGAAAAAATGTTAAAATATTTCATTAACAAAGCGGTAGGAAAGAGAACCTTAAGAAAACCGCGTATCGCTGTCTGCATCCCGAGCGGAGCGACAGAGGTTGAGAGAAAGGCCGTTGAGGATGCAACTTATCAGGCAGGTGCCCGTGAGGTCTGCATTATCGAGGAGCCGGTTGCGGCAGCCATCGGTGCAGGAATTGATATCTCCAAGGCATGCGGAAACATGATCGTAGATATCGGAGGCGGTACTGCGGATATCGCGGTGATCTCCCTCGGCGGTACGGTCGTAAGTACATCCATCAAGACGGCCGGAGATGACTTCGATGAAGCTCTCGTCCGCTATATGAGAAAGAAACATAATCTCCTGATCGGTGAGAGAACCGCTGAGGAGATCAAGATCAATATCGGTGCGGCTTACCGCCGTCCGGAGCTTGTGACGATGGAAGTCCGCGGAAGAAACCTTGTGACCGGCCTTCCGAAGACCATCGTTGTCACATCCGACGAGACACTTGAGGCGTTAAGAGAGCCGGCGATGCAGATCGTAGACGCCGTACACAATGTATTGGAGCGTACACCACCGGAGCTCGCGGCCGATATCTTCGACCGTGGAATCGTTCTTACCGGCGGTGGATCCCTGATCTCCGGACTTGATGCCCTGATCGAGGAGAAGACCGGAATCACGACAATGATCGCGGAGGAGCCGCTTACAGCGGTTGCGATCGGAACCGGTAAGTTTATCGAGTTCGCACACGGCGGAAAAGGCGCAGAAAAATAAAAAATGGCAACTGTAACAGGCTATGTGGAAAGAATCAAATACCGCAACGAGGATAACGGTTACTCGGTCTTAAGCGTGGCGGACGGGGGAGAAGAATATATCCTCGTCGGCACATTTCCCTACATCAGTGAGGGAGAGCGGATCGAGGCGACGGGCCGGATGGTGGAACACTCCATCTACGGTGAACAGCTTGCGGTGGAGAGCTATGAGATAAAAGCTCCCGAGGACACACTGGCGATTGAACGGTATCTCGGCTCCGGTGCTATCAAAGGCATCGGAGCTGCTTTAGCTAAAAGGATCGTAAAGAAGTTCAAGGCGGACACCTTCCGGATCATGGAGGAGGAGCCGGAACGTCTCGCTGAGGTCAAGGGCGTCAGCGAGCGCATGGCGATGGAGATCAGCAGCCAGGTGGAGGAAAAAAGAGATATGCGTCAGGCCATGGTGTTCCTTCAGCAGTACGGGATCTCCATGAACCTTGCAGTGAAGATCTATCAGCATTACGGTCCGGGAATGTACTCGGTGATCCAGGAAAATCCGTATCAGCTGGCGGACGATATCCAGGGTGTGGGATTTAAGATCGCGGACGAGATCGCGGCGAAGGTCGGGATCTTCACGGATTCCGATTACCGGATCCGCAGCGGACTTTTCTATGCCCTGCTCCAGGCGACGGGAAACGGCCATACATATCTGCCGGAGGAGGAGCTGTTTGCCAATGCGTCGGCACTCTTGAACGTAGAACCGGAGCATATGGAAAAGCATCTGGTGGATCTCCAGATGGAGAAGAAGCTGGTGGTGAAGGAAAAGGATGGGAAACGGATCGTCTATCCGGCGCAGTTCTATTATATGGAACTCAATACGGCGAGAATGCTGCATGACCTGAATCTCCACTCGAAGATCGATGAGAAGGACGTGAAAAAGCGGCTCCAGAAGATCACGGAGGCGGAGAAGATCGAGCTGGATGAGCTTCAGGAGCAGGCAGTTCTGGAGGCGGTGAGCAACGGCCTCCTTATCATCACCGGAGGTCCGGGAACGGGTAAGACGACCACCATCAATACGATCATCCATTATTTCGAACAGGAAGATATGGATATTCTTCTGGCTGCCCCGACGGGCCGCGCGGCGAAACGCATGACGGAGGCGACAGGATACGAGGCGAAGACGATCCACAGACTTCTGGAGCTTACGGGCGCTCCGACAGTTGATCCGAAAAACAACGGCAATTCCGGCGAGAACCGGCTGGAGGGCATGCATTTTGAACGGAACGAGGAAAATCCTCTGGACGCGGATGTGATCATCATCGATGAAATGTCCATGGTGGATATCAGCCTGATCCACTCACTCTTAAAGGCGGTGAATGTAGGAACGAGGCTGATCCTTGTGGGTGATGTAAACCAGCTTCCCAGCGTGGGACCGGGAAATGTTCTCCGGGACATGATCGCGTCGGAGGCGTTCCCTGTGGTGAAGCTCACAAAGATCTTCCGTCAGGCGGCCCAGAGCGACATTATCGTCAATGCCCATAAGATCAACGACGGGGAAGCGGTTCCTTTAAATAAGAAGAGCCGTGACTTTCTGTTTATCCGGCGCGATTATCCGGCAGATATTGTGAAGGATATGATGGTCCTCGTGCAGGACAAGCTTCCGAACTATGTCCATGCCGAGATGTCAGATATCCAGATCATGACACCGATGCGGAAAGGCGCTCTCGGAGTCGAGGCGTTAAATAAGCAGCTTCAGGAGAAGTTTAACCCGCCTGCGGCGAATAAGCAGGAGAAAGAGTCCGGCGGGACGATCTTCCGTGTGGGCGATAAGGTCATGCAGATCAAGAACAACTATCAGATCGAGTGGGAGGTCCGCAACCGCTACGGAATCCCGGTGGATAAGGGCGAAGGCGTTTTCAACGGGGATACGGGGATCATCCGCTCCATCAACAGCTTCGCGGAGACCATGGAGGTGGAATTCGACGAGCGGCGGATGGTGGAGTACAGCTTTAAGCAGTTGGAGGAGCTGGAGCTTGCCTACGCGATCACGATCCACAAATCCCAGGGAAGCGAATATCCGGCAGTGGTGATCCCGGTCCATTCGGGACCACGGATGCTGATGACGAGAAACCTGATCTACACGGCGGTCACGAGGGCGAAAGCTTGCGTCTGCCTCGTGGGAATCCCGGAGGTGTTTCAGGCGATGGTGGATAATGAAGTGGAGCAGAAACGGTATTCGGGGCTGAAAGACCGGATTCTGGAGATAACATGAAATTTAATAAAATTCTTGATATTCTATATCCCCGCCGCTGTCCTGTATGCGGGGAGATCACTGGCGGTTCCGGGCGGATGATCTGCCCGGACTGCCTTCATAAACTATCGTTTGTAAGATCGCCGGTATGTAAAAAATGCGGAAAAGAGATTGAAGACGGGAGTCTGGAGTTCTGTCCGGACTGCATGCGCCATCCACGTGCCTTTGAGTACGGGATCGCCCTGTTAAATTACGATGAGACGGCGAGGCATTCCATGGCGCAGATCAAGTACAATAATAAGAGAGAGTACCTGGATTTTTACGGGACAGCTCTGGCGGCACGGTACGGACGAACAATCCGCCGGATGCAGGCAGATGCCCTGGTCCCGGTGCCGGTCCATGCCACGAGGAAAAAGACCCGGGGATTCAATCAGGCAGAGATCCTGGCACGGGTCATCGGAAAGAAGCTGGGGATTCCGGTGATACCGGAAATGCTGGTGAGAAATAAGAAGACACTGCCGCAAAAGGATCTCTCGGCGGCAGAGCGGCTTAAGAACCTTTCCGGTGCCTTTGCGGCGGGGGAGATCCCGGAGGGGATCAGGAGCGTGATCCTTGTGGATGATATCTATACAACAGGCAGTACCATCGAGGCGTGCGCGAGAGCCCTGCGGGCATCGGGAATCAGCCGGGTCTATTTCGTTGTGATCTGCATGACCGGAGGAAGATAGGACAGGAAAAAAGTGATATGCATACAGGTTATAGAATGAGAGGGAATGCATAAATATGCAAAAATACATGCATAAACGCTTGCTTTTTGTATAGGCCTGTGGTATAGTGGGTCTCATCGAAAAAGTTGCAAATCCGTATTGGGTTAGAGGAGGAAATATTATGAAAAAGGCGATTGCATTATGTTTAACCGCTGCGATGGCAGCATCACTTCTTACAGGCTGCGGCGGCAAGACTACAGAGACAACGGCAGCAGCAGAGAATAAGACAGAGACAACAGCAGGTGAGGCTGCGGCAGAAAAGAAAGATGAGGCAGCAGGGGTTGTTAAGGTGATCGAATATGATCTTACAGATGAGCAGTATGCATTCGGCGTGGATAAAGACCAGCCGGAGCTGCTTGAGCAGGTAAATGCATTCATCGCAAAGATCCAGGAGGACGGAACCTTCGATGCGATCTGTGATAAATATTTCAGTGACGGCGAGCCGGCTGCAGTAGAATCTGCAGAGTATGATGCTTCCAAGGATCAGCTGGTTGTTGCGACAAACGCATCCTTTGAGCCGTTTGAGTATGTTGACGGCGACAGCTACAAGGGAATCGATATGGAAATCGCAGCTTTGTTCGCACAGGAGCTTGGCAAGGAGCTTGTAATTGAAAACATGGACTTTGATGCCGTATGCTTATCTGTTGGTCAGCACAAATGCGACATCGCAATGGCAGGCTTAACGATCAACGAGGAGAGAGAAGAATATGTAACCTTCTCCGATCCGTATTATAAAGCATCCCAGAGACTGGTTACACTGGCAGATGATACGGCTTTTGATGCTTGCAAGGATGCAGCTTCCGTAGAAGAGGTTCTTAAGGGCTTAAGCGCGAGCGACAAGATTGGCGGACAGCAGGGAACCACAGCACAGTACTTTGTTGAGGGCAGTGATGACTGGGGCTTTGAAGGATTTCCGGCCGAGTGGGTACCGTATAAGAGTGCATCTCTTGCAGTTCAGGATATGATCAACGGCAACGTGAAGTACGTGATCATTGATGCGGCTCCGGCAGAAAGCATCACAAAGGCGATCAACGCAATGCAGTAAAAATATTGGAAACAACAGTCAGAAAAGCGGGGGCAGGATACGGTTCGCTCCCGCTTTTTGACTGTATTGGAACATGGCAGGAAACGCTGTGTTTTTGCTATCTGGAGGTATTATGGGAAACTTCGGGAACAAATGGAACAAGTTTGTACAGATATTTATTGAGAAAAACGGTTACGTCAAAGTTGTGCAGGGTCTGCAGAATACGCTTCTGATCGCGGTAGTCGGCATGATTATCGGTGTTTTGATCGGTACCATCATCGCGACGGTCCGCGTCCTGCCGAAATATAAGACACTTCCGCGGGCGCTGAACGCGGTTTGCAGCTTCTACGTAGGTCTCTTCCGCGGAACCCCGATGGTCGTGCAGCTTCTGATCTTCTACTACGTTATGCTGCCCCTTATGGGGATCAAGCTGCCGGGTGTCCGTGTTGCCATGGTGGTCTTTGGATTGAACAGCGGCGCGTATATTTCCGAGATCATGCGAAGCGGTATCCAGTCCGTTGATCCGGGACAGCTTGAGGCGGGACGTGCAGTCGGTCTTGGCTTTGGTCCGGCGATGATCCGGATCGTGATCCCGCAGGCAGTGAAGAATATTCTTCCGACTCTGGGCAATGAGTTTATCGCCCTGATCAAGGAAACCTCCGTTGTCAGCTTTGTCGGCGCGGCGGATCTTTATGTTGCCTTCAACTATATCGGAAGCAACAGCTACGAGTTCATGGTCCCGTATCTTGTCATGGCGGCGATCTACATCGTTCTCGTGCTGGTGATCTCAATTCTTGTTAAACTGATGGAAAGGAGCCTGAAGAAGAGTGATAGACGTCATTGATCTGAAAAAAACATTTGGTGATCTGGAAGTCCTGAAGGGAATCAATGTGACCATCAATAAAGGTGACATCGTTGTAGTCATTGGCCCGTCCGGCTCCGGAAAAAGTACATTTTTGAGATGCTTGAACTGTATGGAAGATCCGACCTCCGGCAGCATCATTTTTAACGGCGTAGATATCGCCGATATGCGCGTGGACATCAATATCCACCGCCGCCATATGGGCATGGTATTCCAGCACTTCAACCTGTTCAACAATATGACTGTGATCGAGAATATCATGATGGCACCGGTCTATGTGCGCTGTAAAGAGCTAAAGAAGGCAAAGAGAAAAGGAACGCTGGCACCTGATGCGCCGAAGACAAAGGCAGAGATCAAAGCACAGGCGAGAGCGGAAGCTCTGGAGCTGTTACGCCGCATCGGTCTTGAGGATAAAGCAGACGTTTATCCGTCCACGCTTTCCGGCGGACAGAAGCAGCGTGTGGCCATCGTCCGCGCTCTGGCGATGAAACCGGATGTGATCCTCTTTGACGAGCCGACGAGTGCCCTTGACCCGGAGATGGTAGGCGAGGTACTGGATCTCATGAAGGAGCTTGCAAACGAGGGAATGACCATGGTCGTTGTCACCCACGAGATGGGCTTTGCGAGAGAGGTTGCAAACCGCGTGCTGTTCATGGACCAGGGAAGGATCCTCGAAGAAGCTCCGCCGGAGGAATTCTTCGCGCATCCGAAGAATGAGAGAACGAAGGAATTTTTATCGAAGGTCCTGTAAATATTAGATAATGAAAAGCTTCTTGTTGCCTGAAAGATGGAAACGAGAGGCTTTTTTTATTTACGCGACAACTGACCAAAGTCCGCTCTTGCGCAAAATCTTGTTCCCAATAGTGCCCCTTCTCCTTGGCGTGCCAACTACACAGCAGCAGGGAACTTTCAGAAAGCAGTGCTTGTGGGATTCAGGGAAGGTTCCTCTAGGCTTGCAGGCGACTGCTAGGGACGAAAAAAAGATGATGCAACTCGCTTCGCTCAGACAAGCATCATCTTTTTTCCAACGCATTCACCTGCGAGCTAAGAGGAACCAGATCCCTGTATCCAAGCACTGCTTTCTGAAAGTTCCCTGCCCCGCCAATCAACTAAAACTCCACGAAAACTCTTATTTCTCAAGGAAATGCTTGACGCGCCGCAATTCTTATGTTACAATATTCGGGCGAATGGAAGATATAGGTCTTTTTTTTATGCTCAAAAAACGATAGCAATGAATAGAGAAAAGGCCGCCTTACAAAGAAATTAAACGGAGGTGGAAGTCGTGCGCACTAAGATTACACTGGCATGCACAGAATGCAAGCAGCGCAACTACAACATGACGAAGGATAAGAAGACTCATCCGGACCGCATGGAGACAAAGAAGTACTGCAGATTCTGCAAGAGACATACGATGCACAAAGAAACTAAGTAATCCGGTTTGCAAGAAGGACGTGAATTTATGGGAGAAACGGCAAGTAATGAGAAAGCCCCTAAAACGGACTTTATCAAAGGCTTAAAAGCTGAATTCAATAAGATCATCTGGCCGGATAAGGATACGCTTACGAAAGAGACCGCTGTAGTAGTCGTATCAACAGTAATTCTGGGGATTGTTATCGCAGCCCTTGACCTGATCATCAAATTTGGTCTCAATATTGTACTTGGTTAAGGATGAGGTGAAGATATGTCAGAAGCACAATGGTATGTTGTACACACTTATTCCGGATATGAGAATAAGGTAAAGGTTGACATTGAGAAAACAATCGAAAACAGAGGTCTTCAGGATCAGATCTTAGAGGTCTCCGTCCCGCTGGAAGAAGTCATCGAGCTTAAAAACGGTGCTCAGAAGCAGGTCGAGCGTAAGATGTTCCCGGGCTATGTGCTGATTCATATGATCATGAATGATGATACATGGTACGTTGTACGGAACACCAGAGGTGTGACCGGATTCGTAGGACCGGGATCCAAGCCGGTGCCGCTTTCAGAAGAAGAGATGATGAGCCTTGGCTTTAAGACACCGGATGTCGTTGTGGATTTCGCCGTCGGAGATACCGTCGTTGTTACGGCCGGCGCATGGAAGGATACAGTCGGTGTCATTAGAACCGTCAATGAGTCCAAGCAGTCCATTACAATCAACGTCGAAATGTTCGGCCGTGAAACACCGGTGGAACTGAGCTTTTCTGAAATCAAGAAGATGTGACCGTAAACGGACTAAGATCCGGACCGGTCGTCCGTACCTTTTTTAGGAAAACGGACTTTGTGCCCGCGTGGGAGGGAAATCCCCGACATTACCACATTATTTAGGAGGTGCCTAATTATGGCAAAGAAAGTTACAGGTTATATTAAATTACAGATTCCTGCCGGCAAGGCAACACCGGCTCCGCCAGTTGGACCGGCTCTTGGACAGCACGGTGTAAACATCGTACAGTTCACAAAGGAGTTCAACGCTAAGACTGCTGATCAGGGCGATATGATCATCCCGGTTGTTATCACAGTTTACGCTGACAGAAGCTTCAGCTTCATCACAAAGACTCCGCCGGCTGCTGTATTATTAAAGAAGGCTGCAAAGATCAAATCCGGTTCCGCAACACCGAACAAAGCAAAGGTAGCTACTCTTACAAGAGCTGAGGTACAGAAGATCGCTGAGCTCAAGATGCCAGACTTAAACGCTGCAAGCATCGAGGCTGCTACAAGCATGATCGCTGGTACTGCTCGTTCCATGGGTATCACCGTAACAGACTGATCGTAAGCAACTGAATGGAGGACGGACCTCCATATACAGCAACAATCACGTGGGAGGGAGGACTCCCGACACTACCACAGGAGGTTTTTTATAATGAAAAGAGGAAAAAGATACGTAGAAGCGGCAAAAGCTATCGACCGCGCTACTCTTTATGATACAGCAGATGCAATCGCATTAGTTAAAAAGTCTGCTGTTGCTAAATTTGATGAAACAATCGAGGCTCACTTAAGAACAGGCTGTGATGGCCGTCATGCTGATCAGCAGATCCGTGGTGCAGTAGTTCTGCCGCACGGAACAGGTAAGACTGTTCGTATCCTTGTATTCGCAAAAGGACCGAAGGCTGATGAGGCTCAGGCTGCAGGCGCTGACTTCGTTGGAGCAGAGGATTTAATTCCGAAGATCCAGAACGAAGGCTGGTTAGATTTTGATGTAGTTGTTGCTACACCGGATATGATGGGCGTTGTTGGACGTCTTGGCCGTGTACTCGGACCGAAGGGCTTAATGCCGAACCCGAAGGCTGGTACCGTAACAATGGACGTTACAAAGGCTATCAAAGAGATCAAAGCTGGTAAGATTGAGTACAGACTCGATAAGACAAACATCATTCACGTGCCAGTAGGTAAGGCTTCTTTCACAGAAGAACAGTTAGCGGACAACTTCCAGACGCTTATGGATGCAATCAACAAAGCAAAACCGAGCACAGTAAAGGGCGCTTACTTAAAGAGCGTTACTCTTACTTCCACAATGGGCCCGGGCGTTAAGTTAAACGTAGCTAAGTTAACAAACTAGTCGATTGTGTCATTTTAACTGTCAGACATTGATCTGGTTCTGCGCCCCAGCGGCGTACAACCGGATTGACCGTCTGGCAGTATTTTAATGCAAAAAACTAAAAAAGTGATTGACAATCCAAATATATTATGATAAACTATTTGGGTATTGAATGCCGAAGACAGCAGGTGCCGTAAGGCGTAAGGTAAAAACACCTGCCGAGGGACGTACAAAACTCACACAGAATTTTGTAAACCTCTCGGTCTGCGGACAGAGAGGTTTTTCTGATAAGCGAAAAAATGCTGTGACGGCGAATCCAATACTAAATAAAACAGGAGGTAAACCCATTCATGGCAAAAGTTGAATTAAAGCAGCCGGTAGTTGCTGAGATCGCTGAAGTCCTCAACGGAGCAAAGTCTGCTGTAGTCGTTGACTACCGTGGATTAACTGTTGAGCAGGATACTGCTCTTCGTAAACAGTTAAGAGAAGCTGGTGTTTCTTATAAAGTATATAAGAACACAATGATCCGCTTCGCTGCAAAGGGAACTGAGTTCGAAGCACTTGAGCCGCATCTTGAAGGACCGACAGCACTTGCTGTTTCTAAAGAAGATGCAACAGCTCCGGCCAGAGTATTAGCTGAGTTCGCAAAGAAAGCTGACAAGCTTGAATTAAAAGGCGGCGTTGTAGAGGGAACATACTACGATGCAGCAGGTATCGGTGTGATCGCAAGCATCCCGTCCAGAGAGGTTCTTCTTGGAAGACTTCTTGGAAGCATGCAGTCCCCGATCACAAACTTCGCACGCGTTCTCAACCAGATCGCAGAGAAGAACGGCGAAGGCGCAGAAGCTCCGGCAGAGGCTTAATCCTCATCCCGGTCCTGCAGGCGGAAACACGCATCGCGTGATCCCGTCAAAGGCAGCATAGATGCTGTATAAAAGTTGTGAAAAACAAACGTGAAATATAAATTATTATGGAGGTAAATTATAATGGCAAAGTTAACAACCGCTGAGTTTATCGAAGCTATCAAGGAATTATCCGTATTAGAGTTAAACGAATTAGTAAAGGCTTGTGAGGAAGAGTTCGGTGTATCCGCAGCAGCAGGCGTAGTAGTTGCAGCAGCAGGCGCTGGCGCAGCAGCAGAGGAAGAGAAGACTGAGTTCGACGTTGAGCTTACAGAAGTAGGCCCGAACAAGGTTAAAGTTATCAAAGTTGTTCGTGAAGTAACAGGTCTTGGCCTCAAGGAAGCTAAGGACGTTGTAGACGGCGCTCCGAAGGTTCTTAAGCAGGGTGCATCCAAAGACGAAGCTAACGACATCAAGACAAAACTTGAGGCTGAAGGCGCTAAGATTACTCTTAAGTAATCAACTTTTATACTTTGAATGTTTTGATCCGCAGGAAGATGACTTCCTGCGGATTTTTTCATGTAACAGGAAATTCCGAGGAATTCCCCGTTACATAAAAAGGCACATTCTTTTCATTTTGGGGCGATTGTAAGTAATTTGGCGGTGGAAAGACAGGCGCTTATGTGTTAAAATGGATAGCATGAAAATGTCATTGCCTGCCCATTATGCGTATCAATGATCGGGCGGGACAAAAAGGAGAAAGAAATGATTGAAGAATTAGTAAAGAGATACCCGGTTCTGGAATCCGTAAAGGGGCAGATCGAGGATGCATACAAGATCTTGGAGACATGCTATGAGGACGGAGGAAAGCTTCTGATCGCCGGAAACGGCGGAAGTGCCGCAGACTCTGACCATATCGTCGGAGAGCTGATGAAAGGTTTTGTAAAGCGTCGCCCGGTATCTGCGGAACTCGCCGAGGCGTTAAAGCAGACAGACCCGGAGAGAGGGGAAGAACTGGCGAAAAAGCTTCAGGGCGGGCTCCCGGCCATCGCCCTCACAAACCATGCGGCTCTCTCCTCAGCATTCGCAAACGATGTGGATGGAATGCTCTCTTACGCACAGCAGTTAAACGGCTACGGAAAAGCAGGGGATGTGTTCCTCGGAATCAGCACCTCCGGAAACTCTGAGAATGTGATGTACGCCGCTGTGACCGCAAAGGCAAAGGGACTTAAAGTTGTCGGTCTTACGGGAAAGACAGGCGGAAAGCTCGCAAAGCTCGCAGATGTCGCTATTATCGTGCCGGAGCAGGAGACCTATAAGATCCAGGAACTCCACCTGCCGATCTACCATGCGCTCTGCCTGATGTTAGAAGATAAGTTTTATGCGGAATAAAAAGACCATGACCTGGGGGGAATTATGAAGAGACGGGAATGTGCCTCGTTAATTATTCTGGCATTGGCGGCGGTACCCGCACTGTTAGTTGCCATCGGACAGGTTTATGTGACAGGCGTAGACGGGATCAGGCTCAGAAGAACGGAGACCATCGACCTTCTGACGGAGATCGCGGTGCTGTTCTTTTTATATCTGTTCACGATCTGGAAAATTGAATCGAACCGGATCCGGACAGGTGCGGTACTTCTCATCACAGCCGGATTTCTCTGGATCCATCAGGCATTCACGGCGATGATCCTGTCAGGCGCGTATGTGCTGGTGCTTTTGATGCTCGGCGCACGGATCCGCAGAGGGATGGACCGGGAGCACAGATGGAGGGAGTACCATGTGATCACAGGGCTGGCGGACTTCCTTCTTGGAAGTGGATTTATGATATGCCTGTTCTGCCTGGGATCCCTGTTTTTCGGATGTGGGATCACAAGCTTCCGGTTTCTCACAGTGGTCATCGCCGGACTTCTGGCTGGGTACCGGATGATGGAATTGAGGGCGGCGGGAGATAGCGGAATGCCGTGGAAACGCGTGCCGCAGAGAACCAGGATCTCCCTGGAGATGTCCATCTGTATCGCGCTCATGTTCGCCATGATCCTTTTGCAGGCGGGACGAATGAATATCTGTGCCGACTACGATTCCCTCCATTACGGACTGCGGAATGAGTATGTTCTGGACAACGGCGGCGGAATCTATGAAAATCTCGGAATGGTCAATGTGGTGTACACCTATTCGAAAGGCCTTGAGACACTGCTTTTACCGATCTCCGGGCTGCCGTCCTACGGATTTTTCCTGAGCTTCCAGATCTGGATGACTGTCGGCACTCTGATCGCGGCGGGACAGATCGTGGAGCTGTTTGTCGGAAGAAGGTATGCGGTGAGATGCATGACACTTCTCTCCTGCATTCCGGGAATCATGAACATGTCCATCACGGCAAAGACGGATTCCATGACGGTGTTTATGCAGCTTGTACTGCTGCTGTTTCTTCTGCTCTATATCCGCAGACAGAGGAGCGCGTATCTCGTGCTGGCGGTGGACGCCTACCTGATGACGCTTGTGTTAAAGCCAACGGCACTTGTATTTTCAACGGTGGCCGCTGGAACGGCGGGGCTTTATATCCTGCTCACGAGACAGCTGAAATTTCGACTGAAGGGAAGTTTTCTTCCTTCCTGTATTTATATGATCCCGATGTGGCTTCTCATCTGGTACCGGACATGGCTGCATACGGGACTTCCGCTGACATCCGTGTTCAACTCGATCTGGGCGGCCCTCGGATTTACCGTGAGGTACCCGTACCGGTTTGAAAGTCTGCCGTCGAACGGCGGATCCATGATCTCAATCGAGGGACTAAAGCACATTTTAAAGAGAATTTATGGTGTCCTCATGGCCCCTGTGGGCGAGGACATGGCCCATGTGCGGATCGCCTGGGGCACACCGCTGCTTCTGCTCTTTCTTCTTCTCGTCTGTCTGCCGGTGCTGGCGGATGTGAGAAGATCGAGGCAGAAAGAGAAAAATACCTTGATCTGTCTGGCATTGGTATTTGTGACGAACGGACTCATGAGTCTTGTGGCACTTTACCTGTTATGGCAGGTGGACGGCAACTATTTCCTGCTTCTCTATGCGCTGTCAGCAATCATGGCGGTGATCGTGGTGGGAAAATTAAAGAGCGGTTTTCTTCGCGGGTCCATATGCAGGATGCTGGTCCCGTTTATTCTCTTTAATGTGACCATCACGGCGGTCAGCAACTGGGGCGGAACCCTGGGACTGACACCGGTGAAGTTCATCCACAGGGGATATTATGATCATATGGAAGAGTCCCATGAACTGCTTGCGTTCTACGGAAATGAGAAGATATGGGATATCCTGGCGGAGAACCCGAGAAACCGAGTCGTCGTATTCGGTGAGCAGCCCGAGATGCTGCGTTTCCCATGCAGCACCCAGAGCTACACGGATATTGAGGGAAGCGGAGGAAACTTCAACCTGTCATCCAGCCCGGAGGTGATGGCGGACTTCTTTACATTCGCTGGAGTAGATTACATCTACCTCGGAAGCGGATATTTAAAGCCTGGAACGGACGGATTCCGGAACGTGACAGGTCTCTTGAAACAGGGGTATCTCTCAGACCTCCTGTATGAAAATGGAAACGGGCTTGCGGTATTCTCGTCCGAGCCGACGGAACTCACCGAGGAGGAGAGCGAGGCACTTTTAGCGGAGTTTACCGAAAAATACTGGCCCGGAGAACAGCAGTAAGGGGATAAGACATGAATTTACAGGAGAAGATCCTGGAAGCGTGGAAGAGATGGAGCCCGGAGCTTCTGATCTTTGCAATCTTTCTGGGATTTGGATTTTGGATCAACCGGGGAGTGGAATTAAAGGGACTTTACATGGATGACCTGTATCTCTGGTCCTGTTACGGGGATCAGTCGTTTACGGAGTATGTGTTTCCAATGGGCAGCAGCCGTTTCCGCTTCCTGTTTTATCTGGCATCCTGGCTGGAGCTTTTCTTTATCGGGGGACATGTGGAGTGGATGGTTCCATTCAACATCATCCTGAACGTGGGAATTGCGTACAGCATTTACCGGATGGCAGTGTCATTCAGTAACGGAAGAAAGATCATCAGCTTCGCGGCTGGGATTCTCTACCTGTCATCCAGAATGGCATATTATCAGATCGGTCAGTTTTACGGGCTGATGGAGAGCCTGGCGCTGTGGGCGGCGTTAGGCGTATTGTGGTTTCTGTACCGGTATGTGAATGAGAAAAGGGTGGGGGCGTTTCTCATGGCGAACGTCCTGTACTTTGCGGTCTGCTTCATCCACGAGCGGTACATGGCACTTCTGCCTTTACTTCTTATGGCAGTGGTCCTTGGATTTGGAAAAGGCCTGGCGTCGGAGACTGTGACGGTGGAGCCGGAGAGAAATAGTGAACCGGACCGCGCCGCGAAACCGGGACGAAGCCGCGGAAGAGGACAGAGCCGTGGGGCACAGAATAAGAAAGAAACGGCGGTTCGCACGGCAGCAACGGAGAAGAAGGCTGATTCCCGTTTTCCGAAGAGCCTGCTCTTTGTGATCACGCTTTTCGTGTTCGGCGCGATCCAGATGATCCGCCTTTATACTATCGGAACGCTTTCACCGGCGGGAACCGGCGGAACTGACGTGGCAGATACTTTTAAGTTCACGGACGCCATTGGACAGGCACTGAACCAGGTGGGACTCGTGTTTGGGAGAAACTCCGGACCGCTCCACCTCTGTATCGAACCGTTTGCGGACAGCCCGGATAGAATCAAAAATCTTATTCTGGCGGCGGAGGCAATTCTGGGTGTCGGCGTTCTGGCGGCTGTGATCGGTATGATCCGGGCGCGGGATGAGATCGTCTGCCATTTAAAGAACGCGGTGCTGTTCCTTGTGTTTATCACACTCTGCATCGGCAGCTCCAGCGTGACGATCCGTGTGGAGATGCGCTGGGTCTATGTGGCTTACGCGGCGGCGCTTCTGTTCTTTGCCTACCTGTCACGGGTGATGGGGAAGGCGGGGATCCTGGTGCTGTTGTACGGCTGCCTGATCTTCCCGGTGGAGACATATTACCGGGACAACTGGGACAACCTGTATCTGTGGGCGCCCCAGAGCCAGTATAATTCCCTGGCGGAGAAGACATACGGAACATACGGGGACGATATCTTCGACAAGGAGATCTACATCATCGGGAAGGATTTTGAGATCAGTGATTTTAATGCTGAAACATTCCTGAAAGTATATGCAAAAGATAAAACAAATGTTCCGAAGCTCCAGCTTATCGACAGTGACATGGATCTCAAGGAGATCACGGATGACATGGTGATCCTGTGTGAGGATCCGGAGCACAACGCATACAACGATGTGACGGAGATCGTGAAGAGGCAGAGGTTCGACACGCCCTTCGGCAGCTATTCGGACGGATGGATCGATGAGCACGCGAAGATCGTTCTGACAAACGGGGAGAGCAGCAAGCTGACCTTAAAGTGCTACTACCCGGGCAGGCTTACAGGCGGTGAGACCTGTAAGATCAAGGTGAACGGACGGCAGATGGCTGATCTTGTATTTACGGACAACACGATGTACTACGAGATCCCGGCTGCGCCGTATCAGAGATTTACCGTGGAATTTTCCTGCAACTTCTATGTGAAAGGGGCGAAGGAACACCGCGGGGAGGAAAATCTGGCGATGGTCGTGAAGGTGGTAGACCAGTAAAAGAGGCAGGTCCGCAGAAATTTTTGCGGACCGCCGGGAAAACGCAGGAATGAAATTTTCTGCAAAAGGGCAGCCGGAGAAGGCTGCGACAGTAAAAAAGGAGAATCAGAAGAATGAATGGACAGCAGTGGGCTCCAATGTGCGCGGGCTTTGCCGTTGCTGTGGTCCTGTTCCTTGTGCTCGGGTATTTCCTGAGGAAGAGGGACATGACTGCCCATCTTGCTCCCGTAAAGCGGGAACTCAAGAAGGAAAAGCAATGGCTGCGGCGCGGGGAGTATAATGCGGCTATGGTAAAGGGCCGCCAGAATCTGGAACTGTTTCTGAAGCTGGTGGCGGAATTTAATGGGATCAAGCTCGACAATTCTGCCCAGGCAATGGCGAACGCCAAGAGCGGTCCGGATGGAAGAGGACAGCGCGAAACTTACCGGATGAACGGGAGAAAGCGTCAGAGAGTCATGACATTCCAGCAGTTTGGATGGTGGCTCGACGAGAATGGGTATCTGGACCGGGTCGGAAAGTGGGAACTGAACGAGATCCGCGTGATCGGAAACAAGGCGGTTCATGAGAACTATGTTTCTAAGGAAGATGCCTGGAATCAGTACAATTATATGGAAGATGTTCTGCGGATCGTCGCTGACCACCACGCAAACCGGCGGAAACAGAGAGGACCGGCGGTTAAAAAGAGCCAGACGGGGTGCCATGGGGCGAGCGTGAAGAAGACGTCCGTGGCACAGATGAAAGGACGCGGACAGGGGCAGTCAAAGAGTGGAGGACAGAGTCAGGCAGGAAAAAGCCAGGCGAAGAACAGCGGACAGGGACATGTTCAGAAGCGTGAAGGCGGAAAGCAGACCAGTGGCGGGAACGCGAGGCAGGACGCAAAGGTAAGCGGCAATCAGAGAGTGGTTCAGAAGACCGAGGGAAAGAAAACGGCGGAACAGAAAAGCACTGAGAATAAGCAGACATTGAGAAAGCCGCAGAACGGCAGCAATGGGAAGGCAGCTGGAAAGAATGAGACGTCGGAGAGAACTCAGCAGAAGAGAGAAGTAAAAACAGCGGTCAATAAAGCCCAGCAGAGCAGGGAGGTAAAGATTGTAGAGAAGACCGCAGAGAATGCCCAGCCGGAGAAGCTGAGTTCTTCCGCAAAGAGGCGTCAGAGAAGAAAGCGCGCGAAAGCAGCCAGAGAGCAGGCTGAGGCAGCAGGAATGGTTCGCGGGACTGCACCGCAGAGTAAGGCAGCAAAGCCGACAGAAAAAATAGCAGAGCCGACAGAAAAAACGGTAAAGCCGACAGAAAAACGCACTGTGTGTCATGGGAAAGAGACAGATCGCCAACCGCGCCAGGTACAGCCCCAGACTTCCATGAGGATCGTGACACTCAGCCAGTCAACCGGCGGATGGACAGCGGGAACTGATAAGAAAGAGACAGTGAAGTCAGAAAAGTCAAAGAAGAACACAGCACCGCAATTGAAGCGGAAGAGTGGAGAAGCGGAAAAGCGGACGCAGGGGAACATTGCAGCAAGGCAGACACAGAATGAAGGCACAGCAGATCCGACAGCGAGACGCCGCCGCAGACCGAAAAGAAGACCGGCAGCGGAACATGCAGGAAATAACGTAGGAAGAACCGCAGCAGGCGGAGGAGATCATGAAGAATAAGAAAAGCTATGTCTATATCGGACTTCCAGTTCTGGGGATGATTTTTTATCTGGCATATATCAGGCGCTCCGCCATTGACATGGTGTATTCCGATTATATCCGGCTCATCAATTCCTATCTGCCGGACGTGTGGAACCCGGATAAGTTTTTTGTGGCAGATCTGCTCACAAGAATTCCGGTGAACTTCTTAGAGCGCGGACTGAATGTCATGATCTTTGGATACAGCGTCACTGTGGACCGGATCATGGGCATCCTCGGATTTGGACTCTCCGCCCTGGTCATCGGCCGGTACAGCAGGAAAAAGGAACTCTGCCCGGTCTGGTACGCGGCGATGATGATCGTTATGTTCAGCCTTAATAAGTGGGAGATGCTGTACAACGGAACCGGATGGGCGCATTTCCTGGCATTCGGATTGTTTTTCTGGAATTATGCCCTGCTGGATCAGGTGTACGAAAAGGGATTCCGAAACGCGAAGAAATCGGAGCTTGTACTTCTCTTTGTACTGCCGTTTGTGATCACCATAGGGGCGGCGGGACCGTACTGCGCGATCTACACGGTAACGATCGTGATGGCGTACCTGTTTATTTACGTGCGCGATATTGTAATTGCAAAGAGTTTATCTGGAAAATATCAGGCAAAGGCCGACAGACAGAATTTAAGCAGCACGGATAGGAAAAACGTATCGGGCAAAGGCAGGGAAAACGCTGGCGTGATCGGTGTAATTTCAGATGATCTTGCCGGAATCGGAACCGCCCGCGTGATCGCCCTGATCGCAGTGGCAGTCATTCCGTTTCTCATTTACCTCTGGAGCAACTCCCAGGCGGTTTACGAGTATTCGGGAGCGGTAAATGTGCCGCTCTTTACGGCTTTCCGACAGGATCCGAAATTTTTTATTAAATTTCTTCTTAAGTCTTTTGCTTCCATGGTTTTTGGAGTAGAATTGATTGACAGGAGCTTTGCAGGGATTCCGGGGAAGGTCTGGTGCGCGGTCGGCGTGATCGTCCTGTTTGCGTATTTCTTTGCGCTGTGGATGAATTTTTATTACCGGATCGAGAAACAGACGATCCTGCCGCTGATGCTCCTGGCAGGCGGTGGTATGAACCACCTGATGGTGCTTGTGAGCCGGTATATCTTTATGCCGAATGACAAGTATGGGATGAGTTCCCGGTATGCGCTGCAGTATCAGATCGGTGTGATCGGAATCTTTCTTACGTTCGCTCTGGCTGCGAAGTGCGGATTCTGTAAAAAGGAAGAATGCAGGGAAAGCAGAGGCACAGAGCCGAAAGGGGCACAGCATATCAGCAGGACTGAAAAGGATCCTTTGCCAAAGCTGGTAAAGAGATTATCGATCGCCCTCGCCGCCATGTTCCTCATCGGAAACGTGATGACGACGGCGGAGGAATTCCGCTTCGGAAAGTACCGGAAAGAACATAACCGGGACGAGGTAAAACAGATCTTATTAAATTTTGAAAACGAGTCAGACAAAACACTGGAGGACGCGCTGGAGTATCACAAACCGGGATGCCGGGAAGCACTTACGGTCCTCAAAGAAAACGGTTGGAATATATGGAGGTAAACCTATGAAAGTAGTAATCCTGGCAGGAGGATTCGGAACAAGGATAAGCGAGGAGAGTCATTTAAAACCAAAGCCGATGATCGAGATCGGTGAGAAGCCGATCATGTGGCATATCATGAAATATTATTCCCAGTTCGGGTATAACGAATTTATTATCTGTCTGGGATACAAACAGTATGTGGTAAAGGAGTTCTTTGCGGATTACTTCCTTCACACATCTGATGTGACCTTCGATCTTGCGAACAACAGCATGAAGGTCCACAACAACTATGCGGAGCCGTGGAAGGTGACTCTGATCGACACAGGACTCAACACCATGACCGGCGGACGCGTAAAGAGGATCAAAGAGTATGTGGGAAATGAGCCGTTTATGCTGACCTACGGCGACGGTCTCGCAAACATCGACTTAAAGGCACTGGAAGAGTTCCACAGAAGCCATGGAAAGCTCGCAACCATCACGGCAGTCAATATCGGACAGCGCTTCGGTGTCCTCGACCTCGAGGATAACGGAAAGATCAATTCCTTCCGCGAGAAGAATGACGATGACGGCAGCCTGATCAACGGCGGTTACATGGTATTAAATCCGGGCGTATTCGACTACATTGAGGGCGATTCCACCGTATTCGAGCAGGCACCGTTAAGAAACCTCGCAAAGGACGGCGAGCTCATGGCATACCGCCACGAGGGATTCTGGAAGTGCATGGATACCCAGCGCGAGAAACAGCAGTTAGAGGCGATGTGGCAGTCAGGAAACGCGCCGTGGAAGATCTGGGAATAGGTTCACACGCCTGCTTTCCGGAAGCCGCTGTGAGGATCGCAGAAAACGGCTGCGCGGAGAGCAAAAATCCGTAAATGGAGATACGAAAATGAATTTGGAAGAAGTATTTAACTTTTATAAAGGAAAGAAGGTCCTCGTAACCGGACATACCGGCTTTAAGGGAACCTGGCTTTCCAGGATCCTTGTAAACGCGGGGGCGGAGGTCACAGGATATTCCTTAAACCCGCCGACAGACCCGGCACTGTTCAACATGGCAGGTCTTGAGGGTAAGATGAATTCTGTCATCGGTGACATCAGGGACCTCGCCCATTTAAAGCAGGTATTCGAGGATACAAAACCGGAGATCGTCTTACATCTGGCGGCACAGCCTATCGTGCGGGACTCCTATAAGGATCCGGTCTACACCTACGAGACGAACGTCATTGGCACCGTCAATATTTTGGAGTGTGTCCGCCTGAATCCGTGCGTGAAGTCTTTCTTAAACGTGACGACGGATAAGGTCTACGAGAACAGGGAGTGGGAGTACGGCTACCGCGAGGTGGACCGCCTGGACGGCTATGATCCGTATTCCAACAGCAAATCATGTTCCGAGCTTGTGACACACAGCTACAGGAAGTCCTTCTTTGCGGACGGACACTGCGCGATCTCAACCTGCCGTGCGGGAAATGTCATCGGCGGCGGCGACTTCGCGAATGACCGTATCGTTCCGGACTGCGTCCGCGCGGCGATGGCGAAAAAGCCGATCGTTGTCCGCAATCCGCATTCTACCCGCCCGTACCAGCATGTGCTGGAGCCGTTAGCGGCATATCTCATGGTTGCGAAGGCCCAGTATGAGGACGGAAAATACGCCGGATACTACAACGTGGGACCGGATGACAAGGACTGCGTGACCACGGGTGAGCTTGTGGACATGTTCTGCAGCGCCTGGGGAAATGGACTTTCCTGGGAAAACAAGAGCGACGGAGGTCCTCACGAGGCAAACTTCTTAAAACTCGACTGCTCCAAGTTGAAGACCACATTTGGATGGCATCCGCGTTATGGCGTGAAGGAAGCCATCGGACTCACTGTTGAGTGGTGCCAGGAGTATGAGAAGAACGGCGATGTTGTGGCTGTCATGGACAGACAGATCAAGGAGATGTTCCAGTAGAACAGAAGAAAATAATCCACTATTTGAAAAAGACAGGAAACCTGGAGGTGCGTGCAGAAACTTCCCGGCAAATGAAACATTGTATACAGCAGGAACGAGTTCAGAAATTGGTCTGCTGTATCATCAGGAAAGGAAAAAGTTATGTTTGAAAACAAGACAGAGGCGGAGGCAAGAAAAGAGATCCTTGACCTCGTAGCCGAATATGCCGATAAATTCCATAACCAGAAAAAGGAATTCCATGAGGGAGACCGTATTCCGTACGCGTCCCGTGTGTACGACAGCAGGGAGATGGTAAACCTTGTGGACAGCTCCCTGGAGTTCTGGCTTACATCCGGACGTTACACGGATGAGTTCGAGAAGAAGCTCGCGGAGTACCTTCATGTGCGCTACTGCGCCCTCGTAAACTCCGGTTCCTCCGCAAATCTGATCGCATTCATGACACTTACATCCCCGCTTCTCGGCGGGCGCCGTGTAAAGCGCGGGGACGAGATCATCACTGTTGCGGCAGGTTTCCCGACCACCGTAACTCCGGCGATCCAGTATGGCGCTGTCCCGGTGTTCGTTGACGTGACGATCCCGCAGTACAATATCGATGTCACAAAGTTAGAGGCGGCACTTTCCGATAAGACAAAGGCAGTCATGATCGCCCATACACTCGGAAACCCGTTCGATTTAAAGGCAGTGAAGGAATTCTGTGAGAAACATAACCTGTGGCTCGTTGAGGATAACTGCGACGCGTTAGGCTCCAGATACACCATCAACGGTGAGGAGAAATTCACCGGAACCGTAGGTGATATCGGAACCTCCAGCTTCTATCCGCCGCACCACATGACCATGGGTGAGGGCGGAGCCGTTTACACGGACAATCCGCTGTTAAACAAGATCATCCGTTCCTTCCGCGACTGGGGCCGTGACTGTGTCTGCCCGTCCGGACATGACAACCTCTGCGGACACCGCTTTGACAGACAGTATGGTGAGCTTCCGCTTGGCTATGACCACAAATATGTATATTCCCATTTCGGATATAACCTGAAAGCCACAGACCTCCAGGCAGCCATCGGATGTGCCCAGATCGAGAAATTCCCGACCTTCGTGGAGCGCAGACGCCACAACTTCGACCGCCTGAGAGCAGCTCTCGCTGAGACAGAGGACCGTCTGATCCTTCCGGTACCGGCTGAGAATTCCAGACCAAGCTGGTTTGGCTTCCTGATCACATGTAAAGAGGGAACTGACAGAAATAAACTCGTCCAGTACATCGAGAAAAAAGGCATCCAGACGAGAATGCTGTTTGCCGGAAACCTCATCAAGCATCCGTGCTTCGACGAGATGAGAGCAGAGAAAAAGGGCTACCGCGTAGTAGGAACCCTGGAAAATACGGACCGAATCATGAGTGACACCTTCTGGGTTGGCGTTTATCCGGGAATGACAGACGAAAAGATCGACTATATGGCAAAAGTGATTAAAGAGGGGCTGTTACAGTGAGCGGAGAAAAATCCTTTGACCTGACGAAAGTCCATGAGGTCAACTTAAAGCTTTTAAAGGAGATCGACCGGATCTGCAGAAAGTACAAGATCAAGTACGCACTGGATTCCGGCACGCTTTTGGGCGCGGTGCGCCACGGCGGCTTCATCCCGTGGGATGACGATGTGGACGTCATGTTCACAAGAAAGAACTACGAGATGTTCGCGAAGGTCGTAAGACGGGAGCTGCCGGAGGACATGTCCTTTGTGGAGCCGAACGAGTACCATGGCGGAAAGGCGTTCTACGACTTTATCTCCCGTGTGACATACAATAAGAGCCAGAAGTTCGAGGACTCCGGAAAGATGGAGTTCTATGACGATAAGATCAGCCGCCTGAACGTGGACCTGTTCATCGTGGACGGACTTCCGGAGGGAAAGCTCGCGAAGAAGCTCACAAAGCTCTCCCACTGCGTTCTCTACGGATTTGCCCTGGGACACCGGTATGAGATCGATTACAGCGATTACAAGGGCGTTATGAAGCTTTTTGTGGCAGTTCTCGCGACCATCGGAAAGCTGATCCCATTCCCGGTGATCTGGAAGCTGTGGAATGCCCTGTGCCATATGGACAGCAGGAAAGAGCGCCCGTTATATTTCTACACGGGTTACGCGCCGAACTGGTTCTATGTGGAGATGAAGAGAGAGTGGGACGATGAGGTCGTTGAGATGCCTTTTGAGGACACAAGGTTCTACGCTCCGGCCGGCTGGGATGAGCTTCTGACGCAGCTTTACGGCGACTACATGAAGCTTCCGCCGGAGGAAAAACAGATTCCGGAACATTCCGATATGGAGATCAAAATTTATGACTAAACTGCTTTCGGTCGTTGTATCGGTATACAACGAGGAGCTGGCGCTAAGAGAATTCTATGCAGAGACAGGGAAGATCCTGAAAAGGCTGCCGGGAAACTGGGACTATGAGTTCCTGTTCGTGAACGACGGCAGCAGGGATCAGTCCCTTTCGATCCTAAAGGAGTTCGCGGCGTCGGACGAAAAAGTGAAGATCATCAATTTTTCCAGGAACTTCGGGCATGAGGCGGCGATGATCGCAGGGCTGGACTATGCGGGCGGTGACGGTATCGTCTGCATGGACGCGGACCTGCAGCATCCGCCGGAGTGCCTGCCGGAGATCGTGGAAAAATTTGACGAGGGATATGAAGTGATCAGCATGGTCCGCACGAGGAATAAGACGGCTGGGCTGGTGAAGAATGTCACATCCGCGGCGTTCTACAAGCTGATCAACCATCTCTCCGATGTGAAGTTTGAGGCCAACGCCTCGGACTTTTTTGCGGTGAGCAAAAACGCGGCGGAGGTTCTCAGGAACAACTACCGGGAGAAGGTCCGCTTCCTGCGGGGCTATGTCCAGAGCATCGGTTTTGAGAAGACCACCATTGAGTACGAGGCGAGACCGCGTTTTGCAGGGGAGAGCAAGTACAGCTTAAAGAGTCTGTTCAAGTTTTCCATCAACACGATCCTGTGCTTTTCTGATCTGCCGTTAAAGCTTGGAATCTATTCTGGTGTGATCACAGCGCTTTTCGGACTGATCATGGTGATCTATACGGTCTATACCTGGAAAATTTATGGGGCGCCGAACGGCTATGCGACCATCGTGGTACTGATCTCGTTTATGTTTTCCGTGTTGTTTGTGATCGTGGGGATCATCGGCGAGTATATCGCGATCCTGTTTGCGGAGATCAAGGACAGGCCGGTGTATATCGTGAAAGATACTGCTAATATCAAAAAAAACCGAAGCAAAGATACAGATGGACAGGATGTCCGGTAGGTTCTATGCATGGAAAATGATCCTGGCAGGAACTTTTGCAGCTGTGATCGGCGGACTCCCACCGGAACCACTGGAAAAACATTACAAAATCATGAATTATTTGTGTAAATTTGAGAAAAGGACTTCAAAAATAAAAGGGAATCGTATATAATACGTGAGTATGCCGATTTCCCGGAAAAATCTATTTAGCATAATGGGAGATCCGTTGAATTCAGAGGAGGAATTTTATCATGAAATTATTAAAGAGAATGGCTGTGCTGTCTTTAGTAGTTCTTGCCCTTGGCGGATGTACAAAGAGCAGCATTTCAACAGATGCACCGGTATCCGGAAGTGAAGAAGTGGATCCGGCAAAAATGGAGACGGATGACGATGAGACACTTCCGAGAGATCAGAACTTCCTTGTAGAGGATGAGACTGTAGAGACGACGATGTACGACTGGGAGCAGGCACAGAGCGAGTGCGACGGACTGTTCAACGACACATCTGCATTCCCGCAGTCTGTAAAGATGGAGTTCACTTATGATGAGTCCGCATTAAACATCGGTCTCACATGGGCAGTAAAGAACGACACAACAAACGATGACGCTATGGAATATGCTGTGACAATGGTTAAGCAGTTCAACGATATCATCGCTGCACAGAGCATGGATCTTGAGAATTCCAGCACTGATTCCTTCGGAACACTCTGGAACCAGTTCTCCCTTGACGTGAAAGTTGTTACAGAGGGCGGAAAGGCACTTGTAGATAAGAGCTACAAAGCCGGCGAGAAGATCGACCTCAAGAGCAACGAGACAGCTGCGGAAGGTCCGGAAGATGTTGCTGATGATTCACCGAAGAAGCTTGACGAGACAAAGGCTTCCAAGTAATTAGTTGGAATAATTTTAACAGAATAAATAATTAAGACAATATAATGGCAGAATGCTTTTCAATGTGATCCAGAAAGCGTCCTGCCATTTTTTGTTGTCATATTTTCTTATGGTCTGCACAGACCTGCTGAACAGTAACAAACGCCGCACTATTCTTAACGGCAGAATAAATGCGGCGTTTATAGTATGGATTCAGTTTTAAATTTCAGACCTGCGTTTATTGGAGCGGCTTATTTTGCACACTGCTTCACGAAGTACTCAAACATCGGAAGAGAGTCGGCACATTCCTTCGGGTTTGTAACCGGGCCGGTCATGCGCTCCGGGTGCCACTGTACGGACCAGATCGGAAGAGTCTCGTGCTGCACAGCCTCTGTGAAGGTGTGTCCGTTGGACTCGCCCCATGCGATGGCCTCAAGACCTTCGCCGAGCTTGTCGAGGGCCTGGTGGTGGTAGCTGTTTACTTCCATGGACTCGCCGTAAAGGTTTCCTAAGATGGAATCTTTCTTGAGCGTCACCTGATGGCAGACACCCTTGGAGTGATCACCGCCGAGCTGTGTCGGGATATCCTGGGTGAGAGTACCGCCGAAGTATACGTTTAAGATCTGGATTCCGCGGCAGATGCCCCAGATCGGTTTCCTGCGGTCAACGAAGGCCTTGATAATCTTGTATTCCAGATCGTCGCGCTGTGGGTCTGTGATGACGAAGTCAAACATCTTTTCCTGACCGTAGAGCTTTGGTTCAACGTCTTTACCGCCGCTTAAGAGAAGTCCGTCAGCGAGATCCGCGTACTCCTCAGCACAGTCGTTGTTGACTGCAAGGATCGGGATGCCGCCTGCGCGGCGGATATTCTCAGCATAGTTCTGGTTTAATGCCCATGTCGGTGTTCCGTTGGCTGCTGCGCCGGTTCCTCCGGTCAGTAAGATCAATGGTTTCATAATGTAATTCTCCTTTTCCATTTCTGCCCGTCTGCCTGTCCCCGTAGTGAAATCTGCCGGAATGGATCCGGCTGTCTCTCATACAGACAGAGCGGAAGTTGATAGATGGCAGCTGTTTAAAAAGTGAAACAGCTATGATAGTATATGATAATTCTGCAGCACAGGGCAGAAATCATCCGTTTTAAGCGGTATGCCCCGGAAAGTGAAGCCTCCCAGGATCCGTGTCTGGCATCAGATGATGCAGGTCATCCCACATCAAGCCCGCTGTGGTAGGAATAGTTTCCAAGCTCCGCCAACAGCGCGGACATATCCGGCGGCCCGGATGAGACATTCGCGATCAGGAACGCATTGAGGTAATAGTAGACTGCATTGCATTTCTTCAAGGTCTGATGGTACAGATCCGGGAATGACGTCGTCGAGGCGATGGAATTATCCCATGGATTCGTCCAGACCTCATGGTCCAGGTTCAGGATATCGCGGACCTGGGCGGAAAGCTTATCCGTCACAAGCTTTTTAGAAGCGATCGGATGCTTTAGAAAGATTGATTCCAGGGAGCCGATCACATGGGTCTTATGTCCCTCGGGATCGGACAGGATCCGGCTTCCGAAGCGGATCGCGAAGATCGAGCGGGCAACCATTCCGTCTGTGACCTGAAAATTATTTTTTTCCGTGATCTGGTAGTAAGTGCGGTTGATGCACCGGCTCAGGTATCGTGAGATAAACTGGCTTTCCTGACCATTTAAGCAGAGCGAAGCTGCCTGATTGAATTCGGATGGCTTTTTGTGCTTGAATTTCCAGAGCAGGATCGCGTCGATATCGTTTTCCAGGGCGGCATGGAGTCCATGACACTCGGTCTTTTTCTTATCGGTGCGGTACTTGATCCGCCCGTAGACGAAGGGGTGGCAGATCGAATCAGAGATATAGTGGCACATGAATCCTGCGAGGAATGCCGCCGCCTCCTCTTTCTGCTGTCTCGAGTGGATCTCGGTGAGCTCTAAGAGGCTGTTCTTAAAAAAGTCGTTTACCTGATACTCATGCATATGGGAGCCGACGTTGCGGTAGTCCCTGTGACGGAGGATCGGGACATTATAAAAGAAGATATCAGGTCCCTGGAGACCAAGCTGGTAGAGCCAGCGGTATTTGGATATCACATGTTTTAAATAGTTGTTCGGCAGGTCATTGTAGGCTTTCACACCGAACAGGTAGTGGGTCGTAAATCCCGGCACAAGAATCATCTCCTTTGAAAGAAAATGCCAAGGTCCTGCTCCGGCGCGGACTTTGGCTTTCTGCTTGTGCAAATAAAAGCTGCCATGGGCAGACACAGTGTTTATTATAGCATAGATGTGTGGAAATGGGAATAAAACGTAGTAAGAAATAGAAAAGGTAAAAACGCGGCGGGCGGCGGTAATGCGCGGCGGGATAGAAAATGAGGCCGTCAGGCTGCAGGGCGTGATATGGAATGAATATGATTGGGGAGATCCATGATATTGTCTGGGGACCATGGACACCGGTACTGTTTTTGATGGTGGGGACCGTATACAGTGTGCGGATCCGGTTCTTTCAGGTCCGGAAGATCCCATGCTGGTGGGATGCGACCATCGGGAATCTTTTACGGGATCGGAAGAACCACCGGGAATCGTTCCAGTCGGCATGTACGGCGCTGGCGGCTACCATCGGAACCGGGAATATCACGGGGGTGGCGGCGGCTGTGATCGCCGGAGGACCCGGTGCTGTGTTCTGGATGTGGGTGTCGGCATTTCTCGGGATGGCGACGGCTTACGGGGAGACGGTCCTCGGCATCCGTTATCGGGAAAAAGGCCGGAACGGCGGTTGGATGGCGGGACCGATGATCTATCTGGAAAAGCGGCTGGGATGTCCCGGGGCGGCGGTCCTCTACGGATTTTTCTGCATCCCGGCAGCGTTCGGGATGGGCAGTATGGTACAGGCGAACGCGATCTCGGAGACAGTGTCCTATGTGTACGGGATCCCGGAGGCTGCAGTGGGGGTGATCCTTGTGATCCTTGCGGGCATCGTGCTGGCAGGAGGCGGACGGCGGATCTTTCTCGCGGCGGAGCGGCTTGTTCCATTGTCTGCGGGGCTTTATACGGCAGCAGCGCTGGCAGTGATCATTCTGTATGCCGGGAATGTGCCGGGAGTGATCCTGGGAATCCTGGCGGATGCTTTTTCCTTCCGCAGCGCCGCTGGCGGAGTCGCGGGGTACGGGATCTCCCGATGCGTCAGCTATGGGATCGCCAGAGGTGTGTTTTCCAATGAGGCGGGGCTCGGGAGTCTTGCAGTGTTAAACGGGAGCGCGGAGATGGCATCGGAGGAGCTTCAGGGGCAGTGGGCGATCTTTGAGGTATTTTTTGATACCATCGTGAGCTGTACGCTGACAGCGCTTGTGATCCTCTGCGTGGCGGGCAGCGGGACGGCCTCAGAGTTCGGGGCGGAGAACGGAGCATCGCTCACAAGCCTCTGTTTTTTTACAGCGCTTGGGAGCCCCGGCGGGTATGCGGTGGCGGTCTGCGTGGTGCTGTTCGCGTTCTCCACGATCATCGCCTGGTACTATATGGGGCGGCAGGCGGCGGAGTATCTTGGCGGGAAGATCTCGGGAAAGATCCCGGCAGTCTATGCGGTGGGATATCTTCTGGCGGCGTTCCTCGGGTGCCTCGGGGCGATGGAGACGGTGTGGGAGGTCTCGGACATCTTTAATGGACTGATGGCGGTGCCGAACCTGGCGGCGCTGGTGCTGCTGGCGGGGGAGATCTATGCGCCGGGGGAAAAGCGGGATCCATAGCTGCTGCCTCACGCCGGAGAGTGTGTGCGATACGGCCTGCGGCGGTGCAAAATTGCTATCGAAGTCCCGTCCAAAATCGTCATTTTGGCCGGGGCTGATTCTCCCTTGAAATTCTTATATTTTCCTTCTTCTTTCCTGGAAGGCTTTCCGCCTTCCTCTTCTTTTGGCTTTTCCTTCTTTTTTCCTTTATTCACAATAGTTTTCAGGCTTCTTTCCTTTTTTCTTTTGAAAATCAGGAACGACGAAAAAAAGACTTTTCTGCTTCGTTTCAGTTTCTCTTTTCTTCTGGTTGAAAAGAAAGAGAGAAAAAAGCGGAAAAGGGTGCGTTCTGTTCTCGGTGGGATGATGAAAATGATGCTGTTGGGATGGGAACAAAACAATCAGAAATAATTCAGTCGTTGATATTATTATAAATCAGATTTTCTAACGCGGATAGCCGGGATATTTTGCAATTTTGAGGATAAGCTGCCTGAATCTCGCTGAAACTGAGGAAAATCTGAGAATTTATAAGGAAATCACTTGAAATCGCATAGAGAATTGTCTATAATAAAAGAGAAAAGAAAACACCCACTCCAAAAAGTGGATGCTTCAGTTGTGAGCTAATGTCCTAACGGACACCGCCCATCCTGTTGGCCGACAGGGTGGGCTTTTTACTTTCTTTTGTTTCTCTTATCGAGAAAGGAAAGTAATGCGATGAGCAAACCGCCAAATGAGATAAGTAATCCGATTATCCCAATCACAACGGATAAAATTTCGTATGCTGTCATCGGCACCGCCTCCTTTCCTATGTACTCCGGGCAAGCCGGGCAATGAAAAGAGAAGCAGCCATTCCTGTCATGGGTGTTTTCCTGTTCCTATCATAGCATAAAAACAGCACTTCCTCAATAAGGAAAGAAAGGATCAGGTTGGAAGAAGGCGGAAAAGGGTGCGTTCTGTTCTCGGTGGGATGATGAAAATGATGCTGTTGGGATGGGAACAATTGCCCTTTTTCGTGTTCATATCTTGTTCAAAAAGTCTTCAAAATTCTTTTACACAATTCACACGATTTCTTCATGTTTTATGGATATCATATAACCATAAACAGAAAGACATCTGATATAGATGCTGCTTATAAGATTTTTTTCATAATACTCGAGCTGATAAGTGATTATCAGCTCTCCTCCCTTTTTCAAATAATTATTTTGTTGAAGAAAAGCACTCGGCGGGGTGCTTTTTTTCATGTCTTTTTTTCGAAAAGGATCCATGATAAATTCCATTTCGCGTTTATGAGCGCCGTGTCCGGCACTTGTTTTCAGCTTGAAAAAGCGTATGGTGAGCAGGATTTCTCGCAGAGCTCCGGGAACAGGAAAAACTCTCCTATGAACTCCTGATCGATCTGGAGCCCATGAGCCGCGATGAAAATGGACAGGAGGTATTCCTGGGATCCGTCGGAAAGTGCATGCCGGTGGTGCTGGTCCAGGGGCGTACCGCCCATGTGAGCCGGTGCTTTGACGGACTCAATGCGGTGGGTGTCCTGGGACGCATATTTGAGAAGACGGAACTCTCGGCGGAGTTTGCGGAAGTCTTTGACGGCGAGGTGTGCATGCCGCCGACATGGCTGAATTTCAAGGATCTCAAGAAGGAATACGACGTGTCGGTTCCGGCGAGAGCGGCGGGATATCTGAGTGTGCTGAGTTTCCGGTCCGGTCCGGGGGAGATCCTGGAGAAAATGCGGGAGCTTGGGTCTGAGGCGTTTGCGGAGTACATTGAGAAGATGGATGCAGAGAGGAGAAGGCTGGAGGAGAAGCTTTCCGGCAGGGCGATGCAGGGAAAGAAAAAGTGCGTAAAGACTGCAAAGCCGCAGGCGGCAAATGCAGAAAGCGTGGATCATGCAGATCCGGTATCGGAAGAATATGCGGACAATGTTGGAGAATGTGAAAAAACGAATGATGTCGTTCCGCAGAAGTTTAATGTCCTCTCCTTCGAGGAACTCTCCGAACAATGCCGCAAGAAAAATGCGGATGGCTTTGAGGATTTCCTGGAGGGGCTAAAGGACCGCACAGAAGCGCGGATCCGCAGCGGAGAGACAAATTATCCCCAGGCCACCATCGACATGATGACAGAGGTCCTGGACTGGTCCGGACTCACAGAGCCGGTGATGGTCATCAGCTTCGCCCCGCCGCTCTACCCGGCATACCACAGCGACCAGATGGCCGGAAAAGAGGGCGCCGGAAGCTGGCAGTTCAGAAAGATCAAGAAAGCGTCTGAGGCAGCCGGATGCATGGTAAAGAAAGTCCACTACTTTACAGGAATCTCCGACCTCAGCTACTGCGGCACCTGCGGGGATATGGACTTTTCCGGCTACGCCGCCGAGACTCCGCTCTGGGGCGGCGGCTACCAGGTAGACTTTGAAGAGATCGGAAAGCTGAATATCCCAGCCGTCCTCATGGGCCCATGGGGAAAGGACATCCACAGGAGAACAGAGCGGGTGAACAGGAAGAGCCTGCTTGTGGAGCTGCCGGAGATTTTACATGCATTGATAGAAGACCAATCTTAAAAGAGTAATGAAATCGACCAGCAGTATGCGGATATCGCTTCAATAGAACAGAAGGAAAGATCGCTTATCGGATGCCATTTTTTCTACAGGAAAATGTCCTAAAAAAGTAAGAGAAAAGATAAAACGCTGCAATGTTTTTCTGTTATACTCCTTAATATAAAAGACGTGTTTTCGTATGGTTCGCAGTCAACGCAGGAAATATGCATATCTGCAGGCATGTTTTGGAGTGTGAAACCATACCATTCAGGGATAAGGAGGAATCCAGTATGAAGAAAAGAACATTGGCGGCGGCAGGTTTGGCGATGATAATGGCAGTTTCTCTTGCGGGATGCAGCACGACGGTGTCTGTGCCGGATACCGTGAAGGTCGAAAATGTGGGAGACAGTTCGGACGGAAAGATCACCATGGACAGCAGTGAGACGGTGAAGATCGTGCCGGATATGGCGAAGATCGTGTTTGCGGTTACTTCTGAGGCGACTAAAGCGGATGAGTGCCAGCAGAAGAATACGGAGGGCTTAAATTCCCTGACCGAATACCTGAAAGGACAGGGGATCGATGAAAAGTCCATCACGACCTCCGGATATTACCTGAATCCACGGTATGACTGGAGCAGCAACACGAGGAAGCTCATCGGATACGAGATGCAGACCGAGGTGACCGTCTCCGATGTTGCGGTGGACCAGGTCGGCACGCTGCTCTCCAACGGTGTCGGAAACGGGGCGAATGAGATCTATTCCGTGTCTTACTATTCCAGCGGATATGATGACGCGTATGCGGAGGCGTTAAAGAAAGCAGTTGATCTTGCCCGGACGAAGGCGGAGGCACTTGCGGAGGCCAGCGGACGGACACTCGGATATGTGGTGAGTATTGAAGAGTATTCGGACAGCCAGTACGGCAGATATGTGGACGGCGGCGTGAACCTGAAAAAGGAAAGCGCTGTAATGGCGGCAGCCGGGGCAGAGGACACCGCGGCAGATATGAACGTGATGCCGGGAGAGATGGAAGTCAGCGCGAATATTAAGATCGTGTTCTCCATGGGAGACTAGGTATTTCACAGGGCATGGACCGGAAAACAGTGGACATCCGGGACCATGCCCTGTATAATATAGGATACGACCAAGTGGCTGTCCAGTATCTTAGCAGCCACATAAATTACTGTTCAGGCGGTAAAAGCCCACAGTTAAAAAGGAGAAAGACAATGGCAGAAAAGAAAAATCCGGTCATTACCATCGAAATGACAAACGGCGATATCATCAAAGCAGAGCTTTATCCGGACGTTGCTCCGAATACGGTAAACAACTTTTTAAGTCTTGTAAATAAGGGATTCTATAATGGACTGATCTTCCACCGCGTGATCAAGGGATTCATGATCCAGGGCGGATGCCCGGACGGCAACGGAATGGGCGGCCCGGGATACTGCATCAAGGGCGAGTTCTCCCACAACGGCTTCCAGAACGATCTGGCGCATACCGAGGGCGTTCTCTCCATGGCCCGTGCAATGAACCCGAACTCCGCAGGCTCCCAGTTCTTCATCATGCACAAGGACGCTCCATACTTAAATGGTGAGTACGCAGCGTTTGGTCAGGTCATCGACGGTATGGACATCGTCAACAAGATCGCTGAGGTCCGCACCGATTACAGCGACCGTCCGATGAAGGAGCAGAAGATCAAATCTATCACAGCAGAGACCTTCGGCGTAGAGTATCCGGAACCGGAGAAGTGCCGATAAAAATGGCAGTTGGATTCCAGACATGGAAAAGTACTGTTTTTGAGCTGTCATGCATTCGGAAGAAGCTGCCGGAGGAGATTCGGCAGGTGTGCAGGCGGAGCAGGAACAACTGCCGCAAATATAAAAAAGGAGACGTGCTATGCAGGAGACCCGTTATGCAGTTGTAGACGGTGAGAAAATTCCTGTCCTGCTCTCCGATGAAAACGAGGCTCTCCTGGCGGCAAAGGCTGCCGGGAGGGCCATTGTTGGCTTATGGAGAGAAGACACACAGGGGAATGAGTGGTGCGCGGCGGACACATTGATCGCGGATGTGGAGGATGCGGACGAAGAGTTTTTGGGGCGGATCGCGAGAAGGCACCTTGGGCTGCCGTGGGCGATCTGCGAGACGGAGCGGCTTAAGATCCGGGAGATCGCGGAAGGCGATTATGAGGAGATCGTGGAGAACCATGTGGATGCCGACCTGGACACGGTGGAGAAGGTAGCCGGTTACACAAAGCACCATTATGAGGTGTTTGAGTTTGGATTCTGGGCGGTCGAGGAAAAGAAGAGCGGAAATCTCACAGGTGTTGTGGGGTTCCGGATCCCGCAGGATGACGGCATCGGGGATGTGGATTATTATGTCCTGTCCCTGGATGATGAGAATATCCTGGATGACACGCTGGAGCTGGGCTACCATATTTTCCCGGAATACCGGAAAAAAGGATACGCGAAAGAGGCATGCCGGGCGGCGATCGAATACGCTGAGGAAGAGTTTGGAACTGTCCAGTTTATCGTCAGGATCGGGAAGGAAAACATCGTGTCAAAGAAGGTCGCGGAAAGCCTGGGATTCGTGCGGACGGAATAAAGGTTTATTGAGGAAAAAAGTCATTAATTCCGCAAGATTTCTCTTGTCAAATGGTGTATCAATCATGTATATTAAACATTGTATACAAACAACACAAATACAATTTGATGATACCAGGGTAACAAGCTTAAAGGTTCGGCTCAAGCCTGCCTGCAGGAGAAGCTTTAAATTTGTTCCTGGGAATGCGAAGCATTCCGATGGTAGGACTCGCGTGTAGAAAATATAGAAGGTGATAACATGAAAGACCATTTAGACCTCAAAGCATATGCCAAGATCAACCTTGGCCTGGATGTGGTCCGGAAGAGAGAGGATGGGTACCACGAGGTCCGCATGATCATGCAGACCGTGAACCTGTACGACCGGATCGAGATGGACCGGACCGAAGACGGCGTGATCAGGACGGAGACGAATCTCCCGTTCGTTCCGGACGGAGAGGGAAACCTTGCGTGGCGCGCGGCGAAGCTGCTTCTCGATGAAAAGGGGATCAAGGACGGCGTGACCATAAAGATCCGCAAATATATTCCTGTTGCGGCCGGCATGGCCGGAGGCAGTACCGATGCGGCAGCCGTTTTAGTTGGTGTGAACCGGATGTTTGATCTTGGATTCACGAAAAAAGAGCTTATGGAGCGGGGTGTAAAGCTCGGCGCGGATGTTCCGTACTGTATCATGCGTGGAACGGCCCTGTCGGAAGGAATCGGTGAGATCCTGACAGAGCTCCCGGCACCTCCGCAGTGCCATCTCGTGATCGCGAAGCCGCAGATCTCCGTGTCAACGAAAGCGGTATACGGAAAACTGCGCGTGAATGAGCTTGCACCGGAGGAACACCCGGATATCGATGGTATGATGGCGGCGATCAAAAATGGTGACCTGGATGGTGTGATCGAACGTCTTGGAAATGTCCTGGAGACCGTGACGGTCCCGGATCATCCGGAGATCGCGGAAATCAAGGAAATAATGGTGGAGAACGGCGCCTGCGGCTCCCTGATGAGCGGCAGCGGGCCGACGGTATTCGGTATATACAAGGACAGGGAACTGGCAGAAAAGGCCTGTCAGGCCCTCAGGGAAGCGGACGGCGGACGTCTGGCCCGTCAGGTGTACCTGACTGAATTCTACAACCGGAAGAAAGCCAGATAGAGGAGAGAGACACGATGACGAATCATTTTGAAGTAAATATGGATGAATATCTGCCGTTACGGGATGTTGTGTTCAAGACCCTGCGCCAGGCAATTTTAAAAGGAGAGCTGGAGCCGGGCGAACGCCTGATGGAGATCCAGCTTGCGGAGCGGCTTGGCGTGAGCCGTACCCCGATCCGTGAGGCGATCCGTAAACTGGAGCTCGAGGGCCTGGTCCTCATGATACCGAGAAAGGGCGCGGAGGTTGCGAAGATCTCTGAGAGCAACCTGCGGGATGTTCTGGAGGTGCGCCGTTCTTTAGAGGAGCTTGCCATCGACCTTGCATGCCAGAGAATCACCGCGGAAGAGCTGGAATCATTAAATAAAGCGGAAGTTGATTTCAAGGCAGCCATCGGGAACGGGGACGCGATGCAGATCGCCCAGACTGACGAGCAGTTCCATGAGATCATCTACAACAGCACGAAGAACCAGAAGCTGGTCCAGATCTTAAACAATTTAAGAGAGCAGATGTACCGCTACCGCCTGGAATACATTAAGGACGCGGACAAGCGCCAGATCCTTATGGTGGAGCATGAACATATTTTAAAGGCACTGACGCTGCGCCATATCCAGGAGGCGAAGATGGCTGTGCGGGAACACATCGACAATCAGGAGATCACGATTCTCAAGAATCTGAAGGAGCAGGAAAATGACATTCAAAGAAAAGTACCAGGCAGGAGAAATTGAATTTGAAGCCATCGATGACTATGTGGATGAGTGGAACAACAGCGATGACGAGAGAACGCTGGCGAAATTCCTCGGTCTCAACGCGGACGAAGAGGACGCGTGGATCGATGACGGGGATGAAGCGCTGAAGGAGATGCTGGACGCCGGAAAACAGTAGCTTTGGTATGCCCGTAGCTTAAGGTCACAGATATGTGAAAAGGTTACGGGCAAACGGATAGTAAGAAAGGAGAGACTTCATGACAACAGTTACACTTGGAAAGACCGGGATCACGGTGAACAAGAATGGATTCGGCGCGCTTCCGATCCAGAGAATCACGAAGGAAGAGGCCGCAAAGCTTTTGAGAAAGGCATATGACGGCGGAATTACATATTTCGATACGGCGAGAGCATACTCTGACAGTGAGGAAAAGATCGGATATGCCTTAAGTGATGTCAGAAACCATATCTATCTGGCGACAAAGACAGCGGCAACGACAGCAGAAGGCTTCTGGAAGGATCTCGAGACCAGCCTTCGTCTTTTAAAGACGGACTGTATCGATGTATACCAGTTCCACAACCCGGCAGTCTGTCCGAAGCCGGGCGATGAATCCGGCCTCTATGACGCTGCTTTAAAGGCAAGGGAACAGGGAAAGATCCGGTTCATCAGCATCACGAATCATCGCCTTGCGGTTGCAAACGAGGCGGTGGATTCCGGTCTGTACGCGACGTTACAGTTCCCGTTCTGCTATCTCTGCAGCGAGAAGGATCTGGAGCTTGTGGAAAAGTGCAAAAAGGCAGATATGGGCTTTATTGCCATGAAGGCATTGTCCGGAGGTCTGATCAACAATTCAAGAGCCGCTTACGCGTTTCAGGCACAGTACGACAGCGTACTTCCGATCTGGGGTGTCCAGAAGGAATATGAGCTTGACGAATTTTTAAGCTATATCGACAATCCGCCGGTGATGGACGACGAGATCCGCACCCTGATCGAGAATGACAGAAAACAGTTATTCGGAAGCTTCTGCCGTGCCTGCGGCTACTGTATGCCATGTCCGGCAGGGATCGAGATCAACACCTGCGCGAGAATGTCCCTGCTTCTCAGAAGATCCCCGTCCCACCTCCAGCTCACACCGGAGGTACAGGCGAAGATGATGAAGATCAAGGACTGCCTCCACTGCGGCCACTGCATGAGCAAGTGCCCGTATGGTCTGAATACGCCGGAGCTGCTGCAGAGAAACCTGAAGGATTATGAGGAAGTTCTTGCGGGTAAGGAGATCCTGCCGGGGAATTTCTAAGGATAGGAAATAGATAGACTTGGCGAAAAGAGGATGGGTGGTTGTCCTCTTTTTGCATATGATGAAAGCGGAGCATGCAAATTTTGCACATCGATATTCGGCAATATGCAAAAGTGCTTTTTGATAAATTCCGTTTTTCAAATTTGCTCATTTATAGTAGCAAAATTAAAAAACTTAACAAAGTATATTTATTGACAAAATATAACATCTAAAACGTGCAAAATAACGGTGGAGTTATGCAAAATCACAATTGTATGGGCAAAATAAAAAAATAAATAGATATAATAAAAAGACAATGCAAATTGCTATAAAACTTTGTGACAAATTACCAATACAAAAAAGGCGGCAGCTAAAAACATAAGACTTGAAAAAAACATAAGAATTATATATTATATAGAGTGTATAGATAATGATAAAAATACGAAAATTGTAACCCCTTCCATCAAGGGATATTAACGGTATGTATTTTTTGAAGAAAATTATATCGGCCACACAGGAGGATGAACATTTATGATGGACTTGTATGGAAATGGATTATTACTTGGAGAAAAAACCCTGGACAGCTTATGGATGAGACAGAACCTGACTATGAACAACATTGCAAATGTTGATACGCCAGGCTTTAAGTCACAATATATGACCTTTGAGAATGAACTGGCACAGAAGATCCGGTCTGCTCTTACTGTGAAGAAGACTTCTATGAAAAATGTGGCAAGAGGGATTGAAAATATGAGACCGTCTGTCCATACAACCTTAAATGAATCAACCAGACTGGATGAGAATAATGTGGATATGGATCAGGAACAGGTTGAATTGGCAAGAACAGCTTATGAATACCAGTTTATGATCAGTTCTGTAAGTAGCGACCTTTCACGTCTGCGCAGCGCAGCTAAAAACTTTTAAATCATACAAATTATACAGTTAAGGAGAAAATATAAAATGATTGAACAGGTGAATGGGTTTATTACCCCTATGAAAGGGTGGGATGCTGTTGAAAAGAATGATAAAAAAATAACAGGAACAGAAAATGGCACAAAATCTGTGTTCCAGTCAGTGCTTGAAGATACAGTGCAAAATGTTTACGACACACAGAAGGATGTAGAACAGAAACAGTATCTTCTGGCAACGGGGCAGTTAGAAGATGCCCACAGTCTTCCAATCGCCCAGGCAAAAGCAGAACTGAGCCTGGAAGTTATGATCTCTCTTAGAAATAAAGCAATGGAAGCGTATAACGAAATTTTAAAGATGAGTGTTTAATACTGCTGGCCATGGAATGGAACAGTAGATTTTTAATATTTGCTATATATGGAAATGCAAAGGATGAATGGAACAGTGCAGAATCTAAAAGAAGCATGGCAGAAGATGCCAGGGAAAACAAAAAAAATGATCGCAGTCATTGCAGCGGGGACGATTATCCTGGCGGCAGCCGGACTTCTGGTCCTGAATATAGGCACGAAAAAAGGATACAGTACCTTGTTTACAGGAATGAGCTCGGATGATGCCCAGGCAGTTGTAAGTCTTCTTCAGGATGAAGGTGTTGATTACAGATACAATGACAAAAACGGCTCTGTCCAGGTAATGTCAGATACAGTAGATAAGACCAGGGCTGAATTGCTAAGCAAAGGATATCCTAAAAGCGGCTTTACTTATGATATGTACCGTAATAATGCGGGAATCATGAGCACTGAAAAGGATAAGGAAAAATATACATTGTATGAACTTCAGGATCGTCTTGGTGCCCAGATCGGATTATTTGAAGGGGTACGTGATGCAAAAGTGACCATAGCAGAAGGCGGAACCCAGAAATATGCACTGGATGATACACAGCAGACAGATGCATCAGCCTCTGTTGTGGTGACAATGGATCCCGGACAGGATCTGACAGATACAAAGGCAGCTGCTATCAAGAACCTGATCGCAAGAGCTGTAAAGGGAATGAATTTTACCAATGTTTCTGTATTTGATGCTGCTACCATGATGGAAGTCGGCGGTGAAGATGAGGCAGGTAATACTGCCGGTACAGGAAAAGATGTAGCAGAGCTTACCAGTCAGGTAGAAAAAAGTATAGCAGGAAATGTGCGCCGGGTCCTGGAATTAATGTATGGACAGGGAAAAGTTGCAGTTTCTGTAAAAGGCACACTGAATATGCAGAAGCTGATCCAGGAAACAGTCCAGTATACCACTCCGGATAAGGTTGACCAGAATGATAAAACAGGACTGCTGGAAAAAGAAGAAACAGCAGGGGAGAATACGGGAAGTACGTCTTCGGGAAATGGAGGCGTAGCAGGCGCAGATGCTAATGCAGATACACCCCGTTATACGGGCCAGACAGGCACACAGGCAGGTTCAGATACATATTCCAACAACAGCGCAATAAGAGAGTGGCTGTATAATTCCACAAAAGAACAGCGTCAGATCGATCCTGGTGTTCTGGAAAATACAACAGTAGGCGTTACTATTGATACAGATGATACATCTATTGCAGACGCAGATCTGGTCAGTCTTGTAGCTAATTCAGCAGGTATTACCCAGGAGGACGCTCCTTCAAAGATCACAGTTATAAGAGCCCTTTCAGCAGCCAGTAAAAACACAAACGCGGTGCCGGTAACAGCACCGGCACAGAAAGCAAAGCTTCCATTGCCTCTTTTGATCGCCATAGGGGCAGGTGGGCTGCTTCTGGTATTGCTGATTGCTTTGCTGATACTCAGCAGGCAGCATTTGAAAGCGTCAGAAGAAGAAAGACAGGCACTGTTGGAACAGATACCGGATGGAGGTGCGATTACTGAAAATTCTCAAAATGCCATTGCCGCCGACAATAAAACTAAAAATGATGGGAATATATCCTTGTTAACTGAAGAGGAACAGTCGGCGCTTCAGGGACAGGACGATGAACTTAAGAAAAATGAAGAAATTTTAAATCTGAAAATGCAGCACAGTCTGAAATTAAAACAGGAGATCGGTTCCTTTGTGGATGAAAATCCGCAGATCGCAGCAAAACTGATCCAGAATTGGCTGCTTACTGGTGGAGGAAACGATGGCAGAAATAGAGGGAAGTAAGATAACAGATATTACCGGGGGATCCGAACTGGATAAAATGGATGCGCGGGCGAAAGCAGCAGTGGTAGTTGTGTCTTTAGGAGCAGACCGCGCTTCCCAGATTTATAAATATCTCAGTGAACAGGAAATCGAAGACCTGACTTATGAGGTAGCAAAGCTTGGAAAAACAAATAATGCCCAGGTGGAGAATGCATTAGATGAGTTTTATAAAATGTGCCTTACCCACAAGATGATGACAGATGGAGGTCTGGATTATGCCAGAAGTGTACTGGAAAAAGCTTTTGGAGAAACCACAGCCAGAAATCTTCTGGAAAAAGTATCCAAGACTCTCCAGTCCAAGCCATTTAACTTTTTTACAAAGGGAGATCCCAAATCCCTTCTTGCCCTGCTCCAGCATGAGCGGCCCCAGGTGATCGCTCTGATCATGGCTTATATGGATCCTCAGCAGGCGGCCCAGATACTGGAACAGCTTCCAAATGAAAAAAGGATACCGGTACTGGAAGGCATGGCAAATATGAGCCGTGTATCTCCTGAGGCAATAGCTATTGTGGAAGAGGAAATGAAGAGGAAATTCGCTACGATCATTACCAGTGAGGATAATATGAACCTGGGCGGTATTGATTATGTGGCAGATGTGATGAACCATGTTGACCGAGGAAACGAGAAACAGATCTTTGATGAAATGGATAAAGATAATCCGGAACTGTCAAAAAGCATCAGGGACAAGATGTTCATGTTCGAGAATATCATCGATATGGATCCAAGATCTGTACAGCGTTTTATCAGGGATTGCGATTCCAAGGATATTGTATATGCATTAAAGACTGCATCAGAGGATATGAAGAACGTATTCTTTGCAAATATGTCCAAGCGTATGGCAGAAACAGTCAAGAGCGATCTGGAGATCACTACCAATGTAAGACTGAAGGAAGTGGAAGAGGCACAGCAGCGTATTGTTAATCTGATCCGTAAACTGGAAGATGCAGGAGAAGTAATAATCAATAAGGGAGGAGATGACGATAACATTGTTGTCTGATCAGGATACAGGCTTTGAAAATAAAGCCAGAGTCCGGAAGCTTCCCTTACAGGTATTTACGGCACCGGATGCACAGAAACTAGAAACAGAAAAGCAGAATAAAAAAGAAACGGAAGCTTCTTTAAATGCGGACAATGATACATACAATGGTCTGGAATGCAGTCAGGAACAAATAGAGCTGGGGCTCAGGGAAAAAGAAAAAATATTAGAAGAAGCCCGGAAAGAAGCGGCAGCCATTGAACAGGAAGCAAAGGAAAAGGCAGAACAGATCTCTGAGGAAGCCCAGATGAAAGGATTTGAAGAAGGCAGACAAAAAGGCTATGAAGAGGGACTGATTAGGGCAGAAAAGGAAAATGAGGCGAAACATCGTGAAAATCAGCGGTTTTTTAAAGAAAGCCTGGAAAAAGCCTTAATAGAGATCAACAAAGAAAAAGAAAAATGCCTCAGAGAATATCTGGAAGAATTAAAAGATATTGCTGTGGCAGTGGCTGAAAAAGTGATCCATATCAGCCTGAGATCCAGCGGTTCTGTTATAAGCAGGATGATAGAAGCTGAAACAGAAAAACTGCAGAAAATGGACTGGGTCAAGATCTATATGGAAAAAGAAGACTATGAGACCATGGTTCAGGCAGATGGACATCTGGCAGAGAAACTGTCACGGCTCTCTGACAACGTCAAATTTATAGTAATGGAGGACGGAAAATGCGGAAGCTGTATCATCGAAATGCCGGACGGGATTATAGATATGAGTGTAGATACCCAGCTTGAAAATATACACAGACTTGTAGACAACGCCAATACATAAAGATTTTATGGATACATAAAGTACACAGAGGTGAAAACCATGTATGAAAATCTCCTGAAGTTAATACAGCAGGCAGAAACAGCAGACCGCATTGGAAAAATTGAAAATGTAGTGGGAATGTCAATGGAAGCTTCCGGAGGCAGATCCGGTATTGGTGATATTGTTATGATCTACAATGAAGCTGAGAACTGTCAGGTTCCTGCGGAAGTGGTAGGATTCAAAAATGGCAAAATACAGCTGATGACCTATGAAAATATCAGCGGGATCACAGCGGGAAGTTTTGTCCGCAATACCGGATGCCGTTTGCAGATACCGGTGGGAGACTTCCTGAAAGGCCGTATCATCAACGCGCTGGGGCATCCCATTGACGAAAAAGGAGAGTTTCCCCCAGGGAAGCTTTATACAGTAGACAGTTCCTATATCAACCCTCTTAACCGTCCTCCTATCAGGGAACATCTGGAATTTGGGATTAAGGCCATTGATGGTTTAAATACCATTGGAAAAGGTCAGAGAATGGGGATTTTTGCAGGCTCCGGTGTTGGAAAAAGTACATTGATGGGAATGATCGCCCGGAATGTAAAAACAGATATCAATGTGATCGCCCTGGTAGGAGAGCGAGGCAGGGAGGTTCTGGAATTTGTTAAAAAGGATCTGGGCGAAGAGGGCATGAAACGTTCTGTCCTTATTGTAGCCACATCAGACCAGCCGGCAATGCTGCGTATGAAATGTCCCTTGGTTGCAACAACGATCGCTGAATATTTCAGGGATCAGGGAGCAGATGTGCTGCTGATGATGGATTCTCTTACCAGATATGCCATGGCACAGAGGGAGATCGGTCTTGCTATTGGAGAACCGCCTATAGCCAGAGGTTATACACCTTCTATTTATGCAGAATTTCCAAGGCTTCTGGAAAGAAGCGGGAATTTTGCAAAAGGTTCCATTACCGGGATTTATACGGTACTGGTGGAGGGAGACGATACCAATGAGCCGGTGGCTGATACAGTCAGAGGTATTTTGGATGGTCATATTGTTTTAAGCAGGCAGCTGGCTAATGCAAACCATTTTCCGGCTATTGATATCAGTGCAAGTATTTCACGTCTTATGAATGATATAGCTGGGGAAGAACACAGGAAAGCAGCTTCAAGGTTCAGGAACATGTTAAGTCTTTATCAGAAAAATGCAGACCTGATCTCCATTGGCGCTTACAAAAAAGGTGCAAACAGTGCTCTGGATGAAGCAGTTGACCGCATAGGTGATATGAATAAATTTCTGGAACAGGAAACAAATGAAAATATCCCTTATGAGGAAAGCATAAGGAGAATGGAAAAAATCGTGGGTTAGCAGTTATAGGAGATGATACTTAAGATGAAGAGATTTAAATACAGTCTTGAAAATGTACTTCATTATAAGGAACAGATTCTGGACAGCATTAAGGCAGAACATGGTACACTTCTGGCACAGATCCGGAAAAAAGAAGCAGAGATACAGGAACTGGAGAACAAGCTGGTATCTGCCCAGAATAAGATGGATGATTTGAAAAAACAGGATGTACAGATAAAAGATATTTGTCTTTATGGTATGTATATCAGTGAAATGGAAGATCAGATCCGGAAAAAACAGGAACAGTTAAAGCTTTTACAGCAGCAAGAAGAAAAGAAAAAAGTACAGGTGATCGCTGCAAAGATAGATACGTCCCGTTATGAAAAGTTAAAGGACAGGCGGCAGAGTGAGTATGAAAAAGCTGCTAAAAAGGCACAGGAGCTGTTTATAGAAGAATTTGCTTCAAGAACAGCCAGATATTCTCAAAACAGGGAGGTAATCTAGGTTGAGCAGGATTGAAAATACCGGTCAGATAAAAACAGGATATTCTGTGAAGTCAGGTACGAACCCAGAAGAAAAAGTGGAGAATGGGTCAGATTTTGCATCGATGCTGACAAAATACAAGAAAAAAGCAGCCCAGGATGACGAAACAAAAAAAGCAGAAACAGGGGAAACAAAAAATAAAGAAACACAGCCAGAAGAAACCAAAAACAGGGGAAATGAAAAACAGGTTAATGGCAGGCAGTCCGGAGAAAACGAAAAAACAGCTGAAATAAAAGCAGAAATAAAAGTAACGGACATACAGGACGAAAAGAACAGCCAGGATGGAGAAAAAGAGCAGGAGCAGGAACTGGCAGCTGCCTATGCTTCTGAAGCCTGTTACAGGACCTTTGTACAGATAACAGCAGAAAATAGTAAAACGCCTGCTGTTTACAACAATGAAATAAATGGAATACAAGATCTGGCTGTACAGACAACGGTGGAAACAGGAATGGAGGACCAGACGGCAGCGGTCAGTACCATACAGCAGACAGAATCCCCCCACACAGAATCCCCCCACACAGAAACAGCTGTCCATGCAGATGACTTAAAGCTCCGGAACAGATCGGACCAGACTGGAGAGAAAGAAAAATCAGGAGAGGCAGAAGAAGCCGGGCAGTCAAAGCAAACTGCCAAAATGAACCGGGAAGAAGAAATACCAGACCAGAAGGAACATATTTCCGGAAAGGAAATGACAGCCCTGGCATCGCCCGGTTATACAGGAACTGTTGAAAGTTCAGCTGGCACAGCAGCAAAACCAGTTGCTGTTGATACAGGACCGGCAGACCGGCTGCCAACAGCCCAGGATACATTGACAGAGGATCTGGGAAACTACCTGGATACAAAGATCAGTGAAAAAAAAGGAAAGCTGGAGCTTTCCCTGGAGCCGGAAAGGCTTGGAAAGCTGACTATCCGGCTGGAGTATGAAAAAGGAAAAACAGAGGTCACTATTTTTTCAACCAGTGCAAAAACACTGGAGATATTAAGCAAAGAAGCAGGGCATCTGGCACAGATCCTGGAAGAAAAAACAGGAACTCCTACTGTTATTTACACACCGGAACAGACTGAAAACAGGCAAAACATGGATCAGGATACCGGTCATGGCAGAAACGGCAGGCAGGATCAAAAAGAGCAGCGCCAGAAGCAGGATGACAGCTTTGCCCAACAGCTAAGGCTGGGACTGACCTAGAAGGAGGATTAAAGTGATATGGCAGATCAAATAACAGTCAGCAGCACTGCAAACCCGTATCAGACAGGGGTTTACAGTGCCGGATCCAACAGCAAGAACACGATGGATGTAAACAGCTTTATCAAGCTGCTAGCAGCACAGCTTTCCAATCAGGATATGACAAGCCCTATGGATAACAGCGAAATGATGTCCCAGATGACAAATATGGCAATGGTCCAGTCACTTACTGCCATGACAGAGTCATTAAATACATCAGCTGCTGTTACAACCCAGACATATGCAGGCAGCCTGATCGGTCAGGAGGTAACTGTGGCGGTTACGGATCCTGATACCGGGGCAGCAAATGGCGTGAAATATGGGAAGGTAATTTCTGTTGATTTTACCCAGGGAGATCCGGTGGTACGTCTGGAAGGTGATGATACCAGCTATAAGATGTCCAGTGTCCTGGGAGTAGGAAAGCTTCCAGAGAAAGCAGGTGAAAAAGATCCTGACAGAGGATCTGAAAAAACAGATAAGATCACAGAACAGTTAGCAAATGCAGATCTGAAAGACACAGGATCTGAAGATACAGACACAGAAGAAATGTAAAAAGGAGCAAAAGAATATGTTAAGAGCAATGGATTCAGCAGTATCAGGTCTTAGGGCGCATCAGAACAAACTGGACGTCATCGGCAACAATATTGCAAACGTAAATACATTTGGTTTTAAGTCCCAGAGTTACAGCTTTAAAGAGGCAATGTACCAGACTTCCACCACCTCCACAAAGGGAAGCGAGAATGCCGGTGGTGTAAATGCAGCCCAGTATGGATATGGTTCCATGATGGGTTCCATCAGTACGGATATGAGTGCCTCTACACCAACCTATGTAGGTGGTCTTAATGCAAGTGTAGACGGAGAAGGCTTCTTTATTACATTCCCAAAGAGCACAGAAACGGTTACAGTAGCGGATATGAAGAAAACGGACTTTGATTATACCAGAGTTGGTCAGTTCAATATTGACGGAAACGGATATCTTACAGATGCCAACGGAAATTTTGTTTATGGTTTCCGTCCGGATGAGGTAGATAAGCCAACGAGATTTGATGGAGATCTTGTAGCCATCAAGGTTCCTAGTGATGTAACAGGCAATGATTTTGGTGATGCTCCGCTACAGCTGACAAATGTAAAGATCAACAGTCTGGGAGAGATTTCAGGTACAGTAAAGTCAACGGATCCGGATAAGGATGGAAAAACCGTCAGCATCGGTAAGGTTGCCATTGCCACCTTCCAGAATCCGGAGGGCTTAAGCAAAAAGGGTTCTTTTTACTATGGGGCAGCAGAAAGCGATAACAGTGGTAATGCTTCCGCTACGATCCCAGGAGGAAGCACCTCTTCTTTAATGACCGGATATCTGGAGGCTTCCAATGTGGATCTTGCAAAGGAATTTTCTGATATGATCACAACACAGAGAGGCTTTCAGGCCAATTCAAAGATCATCACAGTCAGTGATGAGATCCTGTCTGATCTGATCAACATGAAGCGGTAAGGAATATGATCTGTGTAGAACGACTTAACGGAGAAATTTTATATCTGAACTGGCTTCAGGTTGAATTGATCGAACAGATCCCGGAAACAAAGATCCGTATGATGAATGGAGATTACTATCTGGTAAAAGACAGTGTAGAAAATATCAAAGATCAGGTGGCCGGGTTCTTTCAAAGATGTGTCAGCATAAAAAAAGAGATGCAGATTTAGGAGGAAAAGCAGGTGGATCCTACAACATTACTAGGTATAATCCTGGGTTTTGCTTTAATTGTAAACGGAATCGGTTTTGCTAAGATTGGTAACTTTATTAATATCCCCAGTATGGTCATTGTAATTGGTGGGGCTCTGTCAGCAACTTTGTCCAGCTATCCATTAGGGATATTAAAGGATATCCCAAAGCATTTTGCAGTACTTATAAGGGGAAACCGCTATAATATCCCCAAATTGATCGAACAGCTTGTAGATCTGGGAACCATAGCAAGGCAGAGCGGCCTTCTGGCGTTGGAGGATAAAGCGGCGGAGATCAAGGATCCTTTCTTTAGGCAGAGTGTCCTGATGATCGTAGATGCAAACGATCCGGACAAAGTAAGGCTGGTTCTGGAAAGAGAACTGGATAATATGATGGTCCGTCACGACCAGGCGGCAGGTCTTTATGAAAAAGCTGCATCTTATGCACCGTCCTTTGGTATGATAGGTACCCTGATCGGTTTGATCAACATGCTGAAGGGAATGAATATGGATGCAGGCGGTTCATCTACTATCGGCAGTGACATGTCAATAGCATTGATCACAACCTTTTACGGCTGTATTCTTGCAAATGTTATTTTTAATCCGATCGCAAAGAAACTGAGGATCCGTCAGGATGAGGAAGAACTGTATTGTTCTACTATCATTGAAGGGATCATTGCCATACAGGCAGGAGAAAATCCAAAATACCTGAGGGAACATCTTCTTGCATCGATTAAACAGTCACAGCAGCAGAAGATCCTTGCAAAAACAGAAGGTGGAGATTCTCAGGGGAAGGAACAGGAAGATAAATGAGTAAGAAAAATCGCCCCACAGACAGCGGCGGCAACTGGATGGATACTTATGGAGACATGGTAACATTGCTGCTTACATTTTTTATCATGCTGTATTCCATGTCTAACCTGGACGCACAGAAATGGACTATTTTTGTGAAAAGCATCCCAAACATACAGAACCAGGGATCAGAGAATATTACCATTAATTCCCAGATGTCAGATACCCCAGAGGTGGATAGCAAAGGCCAGGAGATCGGCCAGGAAGATCTTCAGGCAGAAGATGTAAATAAGCTGTATCTTACGATCGCTGAAAGCCTGAATCAGGCGGGTGTAAAGGAGGCTACGGTCATCAGGGGAGATGATTATACTTATGTTTCTTTTGCAAATAATGTGTTTTTCGGTGCAAACAGCTCCGTGCTTACACGGGAAGGACAGGCAGTCCTCTATACATTTGCAAAAGCCATAGCTCCTGCAGCAGGTGGGATTGAACAGGTTAATATCATGTCCCACACTGCGAAAGTAACAGATAATTCACAGATCAATCCACAGATTATACGAAAAGACCGTATCCTTTCGGCGATGAGATCTGCAGAAGTATGTATTTATCTTCAGCAGCAGAATGTAATAAAGCCGGAGAAGCTGGTGGATATAAGTTATGGTGAATATCGCCCTATAGCAGATAATTCCACAGAAGAAGGAAGGATAAAAAACCGCAGGATTGAATTTTTGCTTTTAGATAATGGGGCAAAAGAAAGAGACCTGAATGAGTATTATAAAGAGTTTAAGAGCGGTGAATATGCGAATACTACAGTAGTAACAGTAGGAGAGTCACAAAGCTCTTCCCAGGGTGGTGAAACCGTACCGGCAGATACAGAGGCACCGGTAGATACCGGTGCAGCAGATGCAGGTGCAGAAGATGCAGGGTCTGTGGAGAAAATGCAAAATACCAGTGAATAAGAGAGGTCAGGAAGAATGGCAGATGTTTTATCACAAAGCCAGATAGATGCACTTTTAAAATCCATGAGTGCAGATGCACCAGCACAGGAAAAGAAAACAGAATCTGTACAGCCTCTGTCACCAGAAGAAAAGAACTATATTAAATACGACTTTTTCAGCCCGAGGAAATTCACAAAAGAAAAAATGAAGATCCTCAGGAGTGTATTTGAGAATTATGCACGTATTCTTACTTCCCAGATCAACGGTATTTTCCGCGTGATGACGGACATAACGGTGCTGGATGTACAGGAAAGAAGGTATTACGAATACGTAAATGCCCTTCACGAAAACGACTGCATGACAATGATAGACGCATCAATAGCAGGAGAAGAAAAAATGAGTGTTCCACTGATGCTGTTTGTAACTCCGGGTATGGTGATTACACTGATCAACCATATGCTGGGGGGCGAAGATGTTGTAGCAGTAGAGGATGATTACCGGTATTCCGACGTGGAACGTGCTTTGTACAAGCGGATTGTAGAATATATGACAGGTGCTTTAAAGGATGGATTTTCAAATTATGTGAGCATTGCTTTTTCCGTAGAACATGTAGAGGAAAATCCAACCATGGTCCAGGATGTAGGTCTGGATGAAACAGTAGCCATTATCATTTTAAATGTGGACATATCTGGACAGGCACAGGAAAAAGTAAAGATCTGCCTTCCGGGCAATCTTCTTACGGTGATCTTTCACAGTATTGACAACCGCAAGCACCTGGCAAGAGGATTTTCTTATCAGGATAATAAAGAGAAGATCATGGATAATATCCGTTACTCCAAACTGCCTATTACAGGACAGCTTGGCACGGTACAGCTGGATCTGAAAGGACTTTATCAGATCCAGGTAGGAGATGTGATCGATCTTGGAAAGCCAAAAGACAGTCCGGTCAGACTTTTTGTAGGACGTCAGCCTTGGTTTACAGGACAAATGGGATGTTATAAGAAAAATGTGGCTGTGAAGATTGAAAAATGCATTGCGTCACAAATAGAAGAAAAGAAAACGGATATAATGCCGCAGAAGGAAGAAGATCCTGATAACAGTGACGGATCTGTAAAAGAACAAGGATAAATACGCTCCGGAATACGGGAGTATAAATAAGAATGAAGGAAGAAGAGGAATAAGAAATGGCTAAGATAATGCTGGTAGACGATGCTGCTTTTATGAGGATGATGATCAAGAAAGCTCTCAGTTCAAGTGGATATAACGATTTTATCGAGGCACAGGATGGGGCAGAAGCAGTAAAAAAATACAGTGAGGAAAAACCGGACATGGTAATTATGGATATCACCATGCCAAATATGGACGGGCTTCAGGCTTTGAAAAAAATTCGTGAAGGTGATCCAAATGCCAAAGTTGTTATGTGTACAGCAATGGGACAGGAAAGCATGGTTGTAGATGCGATCAAATCAGGTGCCCGTGATTTTGTGGTGAAGCCTTTTGATGCACAGAGAATTGTAAAAACTGTAAATGACATTTTAGGAAAATGATCCATAAGGAGGGAACTGTTATGGCATTTTTAGGTTCATTCGATATAAGCGCTTCTGGAATGAGCGCACAGCGTGTCAGGATGGATATTGCGGCAGAAAACATAGCAAATATGGACACAACGCGGACAGAGTCAGGTGGTCCATACCGAAGGAAAAATGTACTTCTTGAAAGCTATTCAGATACGTCTTTTGCCCAGGCAATGGAAAATGCAGCACGGGGAAAAGGAATAACCAGCCGTCATGCAGGAGTAAGAGTTTCTGGCATTGTGGAAGATGACAGAGAAGCTAAGAAAGTTTACAATCCGGATCATCCGGATGCGGATGCAGACGGCTATGTGACTATGCCAAATGTGGATGTGCTGAAGGAAACGGTAGACAGCATGTCAGCGACCCGGTCTTATGAAGCAAATGTAACAGCATTAAACGCAATTAAGCTGATGGCTCAGAAAGCACTGGAAATCGGTAAGTAGAAAACAGGAGGAAAATAAGAATGGGTGCACTCAGCTTTAATGAGATGGAAATAGATGCTCTTGGGGAGATGATGAATATCAGCCTTGGAGCATCAGCGACAGCAATGTCTACCCTTTTGGGATCTACCGTTCACATCACGACTCCAAGGGTAAAGATCCTTACAAGGGATCAGTTTGAGTTTAAAAAGCTGGAACCGGCAGTAGGAGTAGAAATCGCTTATGTAGAGGGCCTGGAAGGAAGCAATATTATGATGTTCAGCAGAAATGACGTGCGCATCATAGTAGGAACCCTTCTGGGCGAAGAGGTACCAGATGATAAATTTGAACTGGATGAGATCAACAGAAGTGCTATTTGTGAGGTAATGAACCAGATGATGGGTGCTTCAGCAACGGCACTTTCAGAATTTTTGAAATTTACAGTTAATATATCCACACCGGTTTCTTTTGAGATCACAGACGCAGAAGGCTTTAAAAACAAGTATTTTCCGGAAGCAATTCCTATGGTGGTCATTTCCTTTACCCTTGAGATCGAAGGAAAGCTGAAAAGTGAGTTTTTAAATATTATGCCGGAAAAGCTTGCCAAAAGGCTTTTGGAACCATTTGAGATATCCCTGGAAGAAGCAGCAGAGGTTCAGACAGAAAATAAGGAGTCAGGATCAAAGGCAGCAGAAGAAACTGCAGAGAAGGTAATAGAAGAGGCAGCAGAGAAAGAAAAAACGCAGCCTGATCCAGAACCAGCACCAACACCGCAGCCAGAACCGGCCCCACAGCCAGCACCTACACCGCAGCCAGAACCGGCCCCACAGCCAGCACCGGCCCCGCAGCCAGCACCGATCCCACAGCCAGCATCTACACCGCAGCCAGTACCTACACCGCAGCCAGCACCTACATCGCAGCCGGTATATTCCCAGATTCCAGCTGGTATTTCTGCAGATATGAATCCGGCTATTTTACAGCTTTTGAATCAGATGCAGCAGTCACAGGTGCAGATGATGCAGCTGATGCAGGATATGGAAAAACGGGAACAGGAAGGGAAAAAGGAATCCAGGGAACCTGCCCTGATCCGGCCGGCCAATGCGCCTGGTCTTGAATCTTCTGGAAGTGAAAATGGAGAAGAAAGCGCCAACCAGGAAATGCTCATGAAGGTGCCGTTGGAGATATCAGTGGAAATAGGACGCACTAAGAAATTGGTAAAGGATATTCTGGAGTTTACCCAGGGATCTCTTGTAGTCCTGGACAAAATGGCAGGAGAACAGGCAGACCTGTATGTAAATGGACAGTGTGTTGCCAGGGGAGATATTGTAGTAGTAGAGGATAATTTTGGTATCCGTATTACCGATATTGTAACCAGGGATATCAATCCGGAGAGCCCTTAATATGATAACAGATATTGTTTCTACAACAGGTATGCTGCTTGCTTTTGTAGTCATTTTGTTTTTGGCATGGCAGGCAAGCCGGTACCTGGGGAAGAACGCCCCTTATGGAAATAAAGGGGGAAAGATGCGGATACTGGAACAACTAAAAGTAGGAAATGATCAGTACATTATTCTTCTTAAACTGGATGAAAACCAATATCTGCTTGGGACTAGTCAGACGGGGATCCAGGTTCTGGAACGGTTTAAGGAGGAGAAAACGAATGAATGAGCTGATTACAGGCTTAAATGGAGGAAATGTTCCTGCGCTGGATATTATCATGCTGCTTACCTTTGCAGCATTGCTTCCTTCCATTGTGGTTATGATGAGTTCCTTTATGCGTATTATAATCATACTTTCTTTTACGAGAAATGCAATGGGAGTCCAGCAGACACCGCCTAATATGGTATTAACAGGCATGGCACTTTTTTTGTCGCTGTATATTATGAGTCCGGTTATAGGCCAGATCAATACGGTTGCCTACGAGCCCTATAAAAATGGGGAGATCACACAGCAGGAGGCAGTAAGCCGCATGGCAGATCCACTGAAGCAATTCATGCTTCGCAATACAGAGAAGGATACGCTGGATCATTTTGTACAGATGTCAAAACAGGAAGTTAAGAAAGATGTGAAAGAATATCCTCTTACTGTTGTTGTACCAGCTTTTATGACCAGCGAATTAAAAAAAGGGTTTCTTGCAGGATTTCTGATTTATCTTCCATTTCTGCTTATAGATATAGTGGTGTCTACCACCCTTATGTCCATGGGTATGGTAATGCTTCCGCCAACTATGGTCTCTCTTCCCTTTAAGTTACTTTTATTTATTACAGTAAATGGCTGGGAACTTTTATTTTCCAGTCTGGTACAAAGCTTCCGGTAGGAAAGAGGTGGGAATATGACAGAAGTGCAGATCCTGGATATCATGTATGAAGCATTCCAGCTGGCAATGAAGCTGTCGCTGCCATTTCTGTTGATCAGTATGATCGTAGGTGTGGTCATTGCTGTTTTTCAGGCGGCCACACAGATCAATGAACAGACAATGACATTTGTCCCCAAGCTGCTGGCTATTATGGTGCTTTTAGGTTTTTTAGGAAGTTCTATGCTGGTCATGCTTCAGGAATTTTTTCAATACATAGTGGAATTGATCGCAAAGGGGTAAAGAAGATCTATGTTTATCACATTTTCAATGGCAGTGATGCGTATGAGCGGAGCCATCGGATTCAATCCCCTTTTTGGAAAAAGTAATTTTCCTGTAAAAATAAGGGCATATTTTATTTTTGCCCTGTCACTGCTCCTGTATCTGTCTGCAGACCAGACCCAGATGGCATATCCGGGATCAATGGCAGAATACATCCTGATGCTTGCGGGAGAGCTTTTTCTTGGGGCAGTGTTAGCCTTTGCAATGGAACTGGCATTCCTTACGATCCGGTTTGCTTCTTCCATTATGGATTATTCAATGGGACTTAGCATGGCTCAGGTTTATGATCCCCAGTATGGAACCCAGTCAACGGTCAGTTCCGGTATTTATTATGCATTTATGGTACTGATCTTTTTTGCCAGCAACAGTCATTTGCGGCTGTTAGAATTGTTTTACCAGTCGGTACAGCTGATCCCTTTTGGAAAAGTGACATTTAATCCCATGCTGGTCCATGTGATCACAGCTGGATTCTGCCAGGGGATCCTTACTGGTATGCAGTTTGCATTTCCAATGATAGCAATTGAGCTTGTATCAGAACTGGCAATGGGGATTCTGATGCGTATCATTCCCCAGATCAATGTTTTTACGGTAAATTTCCAGGTAAAGATCATAATGGGGCTTTTGATGATGCTGCTACTGTTTTCGCCAATGGCAGATTATATAGATACCATCTTTACATATATGTATCAGATGATGTGGAAGCTTTTAAGCAATATGAAACCAGTCTAAAGGAGTGTCATAGAAGATGGGACAGAGTGGCCAGGAGAAAACCGAACAGCCTACCGCCAAAAAGCGGCGGGATGCCAGAAAAGAGGGAAATATCTTCCAAAGCAGGGATGTAGCTACCGTAGTGATCCTGGCTGGCATATTTTTCGGGATCCGCATATGGCTTCCTTTTATATATGGACAGATGAAAAATTATATGACCTGGGTCATAGATGGAGCAGCCCGGTCCTCAGAAGATATGCTTTCAGCCAGCCTTGTTTTTGTTACACTGTCTGTGTTTTTAAAATGTGCGCTTCCTCTGTTGCTTTTAGCCCTTTTACTTGGAATTGTGGCGCATGGAGTACAAACACGTTTTAATGTATCCTTTAAATCCATCCGGCCAAAATGGAACAGGCTTAATCCTCTTTCAGGTATAAAACGTCTGTTTTCCATGAAAAATGCAGTAGAGTTGGTGAAAAACTCCATCAAGATAACACTGCTGCTGGTATTGCTTTACAACATACTGAAGCAGGATCTGCAGCCCATGGCATCAATGATCGATATGAGTCCTGCAGCATCTGCGGCTTATATGATGAAAATGATCTTTGATCTGCTGATACGTGTATGTATTGCCTTTATGGTCATTGCCTTTGGCGATTATCTGTATCAGCGCTGGGAATACGAAAAAGAGCTTCGTATGACAAAGCAGGAAGTAAAAGATGAGTATAAACAGACAGAAGGTAATCCTGAGATTAAAAACAGGATCAAAAGCCTGCAGCGTCAGATGGCATCCAGCAGGATGATGCAGAAGGTTCCCCAGGCAGATGTGATCATACGAAATCCTACCCATGTGGCCATTGCTTTAAAATATGATCCTGATCATGACAATGCTCCGGTAGTACTTGCCAAGGGATTAGATGAACTGGCGTTAAGAATCGTAAAGGTGGGGGAAGAAAACAATGTTTATACCATTGAAAATAAACCACTTGCACGGGCTATGTACAATTCCTGTGAACTGGACAGGCCGATCCCCTCAGAATTTTATACGGCAGTGGCAGAAATCCTGGTATATCTGTATAAACAGGATAACGGGAAAAATAAAGATAAAAAATAATAGTTGGAGATTAATGGACGAATGAAACGGTTATTGAGTTACTCAGTGGTTATGTTTGTGATCACGATCATATTGCTTTTGATCATTCCCCTTCCGGCGGGACTGGTGGATGTGGCGATCATATTGAATATGTCCCTTTCCATGATGATCCTGGTAATAACCATGACCATTCGGGAGCCATTGGAATTCTCCATATTCCCCTCTCTTTTGCTTATTACCACGCTGTTCCGTCTGGGTATCAATGTTTCAACCACGAGAAATATCCTTTCTCAGGGAGGTTCATCAGGCCGTGTCATTGCTGCCTTTGGTGATTTCGTTTTAAGAGGAAACGTAGTAGTAGGTCTGATCATCTTCCTGATCATCGTGTTGATGCAGTTTATTGTTATCACAAAAGGTGCAGAACGAGTGGCAGAGGTGGCAGCCAGATTTAATCTGGATGCCATGCCGGGAAAACAGATGGCTATTGATGCAGACCTTAGTTCTGGCCTGATCAATGAAACACAGGCAAGGGAACGGCGTGCCAAGGTTCAGAGAGAAGCAGATTTTTATGGCGCAATGGATGGTGCGACTAAGATCGTAAAGGGTGATGCAGTTATGTCACTTATCACAACTGCCATCAATCTGATCGGCGGCAGCATCATCGGTATTGTACAGTCCGGCAGCAGCATCTCAGCCGTGCTGAGTACCTATTCCATTGCGACAGTAGGTGATGGTCTGGTATCCCAGATACCGGCTCTTCTTATTTCTACTGCAACAGGAATGATCGTTACAAGAGCTGTTTCAGAAGGCAGCTTAAATGAAGATGTATCAAAGCAGTTTCTGGCCCAGCCTCATGCTATGATCGTTAGTGGTGCAGCAGTGGCGGTTATGGCTGTGATACCTGGAATGCCGGCAGTAAGGACTCTGGTTGTGGCTGCATGTCTTATGGGAAGCGGATTTTATCTTTCCGGAAAGATAAAAAAAGAGCCACAGGCATTGTCACAAATGGCAATGGCTCCTTCTACCCAGCTTCAGGATTCCCCACAGGCTCAGGCGGCTGCTGCAAAAGAGGAAGTAAGTGAGGAAGAATATTTTAAAGATGTAAATAATGTATACAGCCTTCTTACACTGGAGCCAGTGGAGATCGAGTTTGGTTATAGTCTGATCCCTCTGGCAGATGAGTCAGTAGGCGGAAGGCTGATCAGCAGGATCGTTATATTCCGCCGCCAATATGCCCAGGATATGGGGTTTGTGATCCCATCCATCCGGCTCCGGGACAGTTCTTCCCTGGGACCAAGTCAGTATAGTATCCGCATAAAAGGAGAAGAAGTTGCAGGAGGAGAGATCCTGATTGATTATTTCCTTGCTCTGGAACCAGAGGAGGTGGAAGAAGAAATTGAAGGTATTGAGGCCATTGAACCGGCATACGGTATACCCAGCAGGTGGATCAAGCCTGAAAACAGAGATCGGGCTGAATTATATGGTTATACGGTCATTGATCCTCTGTCTGTATTGCTCATGCATCTTTCAGAAGTCATCCGGCAGCATTCATACGAACTGCTTACAAGACAGGAAGTGGTAAGGCTTACGGAAAATCTGAAAAAAACAGCTCCTGAACTGGTGGAAGAGGCAATACCACAGATGATCAGCTACAGTTATTTCCAGAGAGTTCTTACAAACCTTCTAAAAGAAGGAATCCCGATCCGCGACCTGGAGACCATTGTAGAGAATCTGATGCAGACAGCCTCAGAAACAGGTCTTCCTCCAAGAGAGCTGGACCAGACAGTAGAAAAGATCAGGACAGCTCTTAAACGTACCATTACCCGCATGTACTGTACAGATGGATGCATGAAAGTGATCACACTGGATGCCCAGCTGGAACGGGAAATGGTCGCATCCTTGTCAAAAGGGGAAAATGGCTTATATCTGGCATTAAACCCGGAAATGCTCCAGCATGTGATCCGGCAGCTGGCAGAGCAGATAAAAAAGTTCAGTGGTTTATCACAGAATCCGGTGATCCTGACTTCACAGGTTATGAGGATCCATTTTTACCATCTGGTAGAACCCTTTTATCCTAATATCAGGGTGCTTTCATTTAATGAGATCGCAAATAATGTGCAGATCCAGTCAATTGGAAATATAAGTACAATGAAAAAAGGATCATAAGTGTACGGTCAAATGATATAAACAGCAGATAACAGGAGTGAGTAAAGTTATGGAAGATAAGCAGGAAAAGGCAGAGAAGGAGTTATTTGCGCTTTATAAAAAAACGAAAGATCCGGAAATAAAGAAAGAGATCACAATGCAGTATCTGTACATAGCCAGAACCACGGCAACGAAACTATATGATCTTTATTCTACCACCATGCAGATGGAAGATGCAGTGAATGAAGGTGTGGTGGCGATCATAAAAGGGATCGATATGTATGATCCGGATAAAAACATTAAGTTTTCCACTTACATTACAACGCGGGTAAGAGGAGCAATGCTGGATTATGTAAGAAAACAGGAGTGGATGCCCCGGGGATTTTACAAGCAGTTGGGGATTATAGAATCTGCATGCGAGGACATGAAGCGTGAATTAGGAAGAACACCAACAGTTGATGAACTGGCAAAGCATCTTGGAATAGAAAAAAAACGCTGCCAGAGGATCATTTCCATGAAAAACAGGAGAAATATCCAGTCTCTTGATTTTTTACTGGAAAACCAGAATACATCCAATGGACTCCAGATCACAAACAACGATACCCAGGTACAGCCTGAGGAGGCATGCTTGTGGGAAGAGGATATGCGGGTGCTGGCAGAAGGCATAGCCCAGCTAAATGAAAAAGAGCAAAAAACACTGGCACTGCATTATATGGAAGGGTTGAAAATGGAACAGGTGGGCCGGGTCATAGGTGTCAGCCAGCCCAGAGCATCCCAGATCCACACGATCGCCTTGCGTAAGCTGCGCCATTTTATAGAAACAAAAAATGGAAAGGGGATAAAGTCAGATGTATCAGGGATTTTATAATCTGGCGTCAGGCATGCTGACCCAGAGCAGGAACTTAAATACCATCAGCAATAATATGGTGAATATCCAGACTCCTGGATATAAAAACGAAACAATGGTAAGCAGTACTTTCAAAGAAGAAATGCTTTATCGTACAGGACAGTATAGCAAAGAAAATCCAACCCAGCTGGCAACTGTTTCAAAAATAAAGACAGCAAAGCAGGTTTATACCAATTATGACCAGGGCGGTCTGGAACAGACAGATGGGATCTATGACTTTGCCTTAAATGGAAATGGCTTTTTCTGCATCCAGACATCACAGGGCATCCGGTATACAAGGAATGGTTCATTTTCAGTAGATAAAGATGGATATCTGGTTTTAAACCAGGCAGGAAGAGTCTTAAACAAAGAAGGACAGCCTGTCCAGATCAAAAATGAGAACTTTACAGTTGATTCCAAAGGACACATTACTGCTGCTATTACAAAACAGTCTGATGGTGAAGAAAGCGGCAGCCAGGAAGTTACCATAGAGGATTATGGAACTTTGAAAGTAGTGGATTTTCCAGATCAGGGGCAGCTTCATGCAGAGGATAATGGACTTTTCTCTACTGCACAGGCAGAAACAACGCCTGCAGATACAACTGTTCAATGGAAAATGCTGGAAAAATCCAATGTAGACATGGTGGAGCAGATGACAGCTATGATGTCATCCCAGAGAGCGCTTCAAAGCGCAGCCCAGTCACTGAAAATGTATGATCAGATCATGAGTAAGTCTGTGTCAGATGTCGGTAAGCTGTAAGGAGGATAAAGAAATGAATATGTCATTTTATACAGGAGCAGCAGGAGCCGGACAGTTTACAAAAAAACTGTCAGTTGTATCCAATAACCTGGCCAATATCAACAATACAGGCTTTAAACCTAAAACAGCGGCTTTTTCTGAACTGATCCACTATAATCTTAATGATTCTGAAAATGCCCAGACAGAGCTGCAGACAGGTTCAGGAGCCAGAGTGGAGCGTACCTGGACGGATTTTAGTACAGCCGGTGCTACTCAGACCGGAAAAGAATATGATTATGCAATTATGGAGCCTAATGCATTTTTTATGATACAGGATCCTGCGTCAGGTGAGATCACCTATACAAGAAACGGTCATTTTCACAGGGGAGAACGTGGAGATGGATTTTATCTTACAACAGAAGATGGAAAGCTGGTGCTGGACCAGAACCGGCAGCCTCTTAAGCTGGAAGTAACAGATGTAGAAAAGCTGCAGGAGGAATCAGAGTCAGAAGACGATGACTATGATACAGATGATACAGACAGCACAGAGGATGATACTGACCTTCCTAAGGTAAGTGTATACACATTTTCAAACCCCAGCCGTCTCTTAAGCGTAGGAGATAATGAATATAAAGCACAGGATGGAATGGAAGCTTCTTTAAAATCAGATGCGGTCCTGCAAAAAGGGGCACTGGAGAATTCAGGCACCGATATGGCAAAAGAAATGGTCCATGTGATCGAATGTCAGAGAGCCTTTTCTTATGCTGTAAAAATGATCACTACATCAGATGATATAGAAGGAACGATCAATTCACTGAGAGGATAAGGTAAAAAATGGAAATAAAGCGATATGAAGATATGGACCTGCAGGCTCTGGATGTAATGCGGGAGATCGGCAGTATCGGTACCAGTCATGCAGCAACTGCTCTTTCCAAGCTTCTGCAGAAAGAAGTCCGGATCTCGATCCCATCTGTGAATATCCTTGGATACAATGATGCCATGAACCGGATCGGTGATGCGGAGGAGCTTGTTGCAGCAGCCCTTGTAAAAATGTCAGGTGATATTGAGGGGTTGATGCTGTTCCTTTTCGACCTGGATTTTGCAAATGAGGTATTGGAAAAACTGCTTGGAAGCCGTTATAAGTCCTTTCTGGATATGGACGAAATGGCCAGATCAGCACTGGTAGAAGTAGGAAACATCATTATCTGTTCTTATATAAATGCTTTTTCACAACTTGTAAATGTAGAGGTGGAACTGTCTGTTCCAAGTGCTACCATCAACATGCTGGGTGGGATCTTAATGGTACCTATTGCTGAGTATGGATATGAAACAGATAAACTGATGTATTGCAATGCAGATTTTGTGATCGGCGGAAAAGCACTTTCTGACTGGCTGCTCATGCTGCCGGATATTCGTTCTCTAAACGATATTTTAGAGAGGTTGGGAGTTTCATAATGATCGGAGGCACGGAATTAAAAGTAGGAATCGGTGATATGAAGTTTTCACGAGGGGAAGGAAGGATCATAACCTATGCTTTGGGTTCCTGTATCGGGATAACCTTTTATGATCCGGTTACCCGTCTGGGAGCACTTCTGCACATCATGCTTCCGGCACAGTTTGAAGGAAAGGATTCCAATCCATTTAAATTTGCAGACAGCGGCATCAGGGAAACCCTCAGAAAGCTGAAAATATTCGGTATGGTAAAAAGCCGGATGGTAGTTAAGATCGCAGGGGGAGCCAAGATGTTTGAGATCAGCGGAAACAGCAGCTTTGGAAATATCGGGCAGAGAAATGCAGAAAGTGTAAAAAAAGTCATGGCCCAGGAAGGAATCTGTATCGCAGCAGAGGATACAGGAGGAAATTATGCCCGTACCATGCTTTTAGATCTTGCAACAGGCGATGTGATCGTGCGTACAGTGGGACGACCGGAACGCCATCTATAGCCAGGGCTTTCATTTATGGTGGTGTCACCATCTGTGACATGCCTGTTTACAGAAAAAAGGAGAGAAGATCATGGTCAAAAATGAAAAAGAAGGGATTCTTTTAGAATCAGGAACAAACGAGATTGAAGTAATGAAATTCACAGTTCTGGGTGAATTTTATGGCATTAATGTGGCAAAAGTCCAGGAGATCATCATGAGTGAAAAGGTAAAACCGATGCCTCATGCAAACCCGGCAGTAGAAGGCATCTTTAAACCAAGGGATGAGCTGATCACAGTGATCAACCTGGCAAAATATCTTACAGGAGATGACCGGGAAAATGGGCCAAGAGATCTGTTTATCGTAACAAATTTTAATAAAATGACGGTCGCTTTCCGGGTAGACAGTATCGAAGGTATCAGCAGGATTTCATGGAAAGATATACAGAAGCCAGATAAGACCATTGCAAATGGAGATGACAGTGTTGCTACCGGTATTGCCCAGTGCGGAAAAGAGCTGGTGATCATCCTGGATTTTGAAAAGATCGTGGCAGAGATCGCACCGGAAACAACTATACAGGTGGCAGATGTAGATAAGATGGGAGACCGCCCTATCTGCAACAGTCCTATTGTGATCGCGGAAGATTCCATTCTTTTAAGTAAAATGATCGATGATTCCCTGGAAAGGGCCGGATTTACCAATGTAAAGAATTTTTCCAATGGCCAGGAGGCATGGGATTACCTTTCACAAATACATAATGATTCTGATCTGTATGATAAGGTCAATCTGGTCATTACAGATATCGAAATGCCGGAAATGGATGGCCATAGGCTTACAAAGCTGATCAAGGATGACGAACATTTAAAGAAGATCCCGGTTATCATCTTCTCTTCCCTGATCAATGAGCAGATGAGGCAGAAGGGGAAAGAATTAGGTGCAGACGAACAGCTTTCCAAGCCGGAGATCGGGCATCTGATCACAGTAATGGATGAACTGCTTGCCCGTTTTAAAAAACAGTACAGTCAGCAGTAAGGAGGACTCTAAGGATGGAAAAATATGTATTAACACAGGATCTTGTAACAGGAAATGAACTGATCGACAGTGAGCACAGGAAGATTTTTGACAAAGTCAATACCCTTCTGGATGCATGCTCAAAGGGAAAGGGAAGAGAAAATCTCTCAAGTCTGGGAGAATTTCTTGTTGAATATGTAACGAAACACTTTTCAGATGAGGAGGATCTCCAGAAGCAGTCAAAATATCCGGAATATACAGAACATCATAAATTTCATGAATGGTATAAACAGAAACTGGGGGATGCCATTATAAAAATGGAGCAGGAAGGTCCGACGATCAATTCCCTGGGCGAGATCAACTATATGGTAAGCGTGCTGGTTAAGCATATCCGGGCAACAGACCGCAAGCTGGCCCAGTGGATCCAGAATGGAGCCAAAAATGAAGTTACAGCTTCTAAAGCGGCAACAGGATCAGCTGTATCAGGGAAAACTTCCTATATGGATACCGTTACAAAAGATGAAAGTACAGAAAATCTGGATATCCGTCAGATCCTGGATATAAAAGAACTTCAGCGGATCCAGGATCTGTTTTTAACGGTCACAGGCATGACAGCAGCAGTAGTGGATATGAAAGGAAAATACATTACGAGAGGAAACTCCTTTACCAGCTTTTACAGCAGGTATACCAATGGAAAACATAATGAGCTGCGAGAGTTTACCCAGGATCTTACAGTAGGAGGATTCCGTGCAGGTACAGTGATCGGCGGTATCGTCCTTGGAGATTACCCGGATGATTCAGCCCCAAGCCAGGAAGTAGTAAGTGCCGGTGGACAGCTTTTAGCTGAGATGCTGAATCTGTGGGCTAATGCCCTTTATTACCGGAAGAGCAATGCGGACAGCGTAGAAGCATTTGCAAAAGAGGAAAAGAAAGTACGGGATGCAGTAGGACAGATCAAGTATAAGGCAAAGGGACTGGAGCAGACGGCTACGATGGAAAAAATGCTTTCCCTGAATGCAGCCATTGAAGCAGGCCGTGCCGGAAAAGCAGGTGTAGGCTTTGGTGTTGTAGCAGATGAGATCGGACGTATGGCAAATGAGTCAGCCGCTGTATATCAGGAGATCCAGGAACTGGTAAAACAGGTAGAGGAATCTATGGAACGCCTTGGAGAATAATACAGGGAGATCTTTCAGAAAATATTGTATGCAGAAGAGAGGATAAAAGGAGATACATAAAATGGTCATTACGGTTTCAAATCAAAAAGGCGGTGTGGGAAAGACCACAACATCAGCAGCGCTGGCTGCAGGATTTTCGATGGCAGGTAAAAAGGTTCTGTGTATAGACCTGGATCCCCAGGGAAATCTTGGATTCTGCCTTGGTCTGGATACCGAAGGAGGATCTACTATACTGGATGTATTAAAAGGAGATATATCCATACAAAAGGCTATCAGCCGCACAGAAGGGATCGATATCCTTCCTTCTGATATTACATTAAGCAGCAGTGGTCTGGAGTATAATCCGGGAGAAGAAAAAGAATCTATTTTAAAAAATGTTTTAAAGCCGGTAATGGATTTTTATGACTATATTGTGATCGATACACCCCCTGCCTTAAATCTTCTCACAGTTAACGCATATGCAGTTTCTGATTATCTTATTATACCAATGGCATCGGATATCCTCAGTCTGGTTGGTCTGTCACAGTTAAAGGAAACAGTAGAATCTGTCCGCATACAGATCAATCCCGGCCTTAAGATCATGGGTATCCTGCTAAACCGCTTTAATCCAAGAACATGTCTTTGCAGGGATGTATTGGAAATGGCCGGGCAGCTGGCCGGGCAGCTGGAAACCCGGGTATTTGACACAAAAATAAGGTCCGGAGTGGCGATTGCGGAAGCACCGGCCCATGGAGAAAGTATTTTTGAGTACAGTCCGAGAGCATCAGCTGTAAAGGATTATGGAAAGTTTTTAGATGAGGTAGAAAAGATCATAGGTTTCAGGGAGAAATAATATGGCAAAAAAAACAAATAAAACCTCACATGTGCTGAACCTTATCACAGGTTCACAGCCGCCAGTTGCGTCTTCTGGCGAAACACAGCCGTCTTCTTCAGCTTCCGGTGAAACACAGCAGGAAGGATCAGCTGCTGAAGAACCGGTAAGAGTGCCTTCCGCTAATGTGACTGTAGTTGATCCAAGAGAAGAAGGAAAGCTGGCAGAAGAGATCCAGAAGAATCTGATCCAGGAGCTGGAAAAAGAACAGACAGAAGAGCAGGCAGAACAGCCCGGGGAGCAGGAAGAACAGTCGGAAGAACAGTCGGAAGAACAGTCAGAAGAACAGACAGAAGAACAGTCGGAAGAACAGTCAGAAGAACAGACAGAAGAACAGACAGAGCAGCCCAAAACAAACGCAGGGACACCTGTACAGAAAGAACCGGAACAACAGGAAGAGCAGAAGCAGGAAGATGGTCCAAGTTACCGGGTCGTAAATATCATGGAGGAGATTCTTACTCCGGAACTGATCCTTGACGCACTGAAAAGCAATGATACCTGTACCTGCAGCCGCTGTCAGGCAGATGTGAAGGCGCTGATGCTTACCAGGCTGCCGCCCAAATATATTGTAGCGGATAATACGACAGTCCCGATGCTGTTAACCTTTTACCGCAATAAATTCCGTGTGGCTGTTTTAAGTCAGTCCATGAGAGCCTGTATGGAAGTAAAAGAACATCCACGCCATATCTTATAAATTTTCATGCTGCGCCGAAATATTTATATAGAATCTATAGAATCACAGGGATAAAGTATACAGAAGCGGCGCATTTTATGTACTCCGCGACATCACATGACTGAAAGGAGCAGCAGATATGTCAAGTGTATCAAGAACAAGCAGCAGTCTTGGAAATACAGCTTTAAGAGGATTTGGTGGTTTAGCTTCCGGTATTGACAGGGATGCACTGATCGAACAGATGACAGCAAGAACAACATCCAAGATCACATCCAAGAAACAGGCTATGACCAAACTGGAATGGAAGCGGGATGCATATCGTTCTATCAGCAATAAGATCATAGATCTTCAGGACAATTACCTTAGCTATTCAGCAACAAAGAGCTTAAAAAACAGTGATTTCTTTGCAAAAAACCAGGTCAGTGTACAGGGGGATCCTGACTATACAAAATATATATCAGCGACAGGAAACGCAGACACTGCATCCAGAGTATCAGTTCTGGGAGTAAACAGATTAGCAACATCTGCCACATTGATCTCCGGCGAAAAGAAAACAGAAAATGAAAAAGATTCAGCTATTACCTTAGGCGGCATCAGCGCGTCTGATTTTGAAAATAAAGAAGTAAAGACCTCCAATCTTTCCGGAACGAAGCTGACATTTGGAACCTACAGTATTACAGATAAGAAATTCACAGAGGAAGCAACCTTTACGTTCCCCACCAGTTATGAAAAAAAGGTGGACGGAAAAACAGAGACAGTCACCATTGATTATACGGCTGATTCTAAAGATGTAGTAAAACAGCTGAATGAAGCCCTTGATTCCCAGGGATTTCTCGGAAAAGATGGAAAGAGCGGCATTAAATTTACACTGAATGGTGATCAGATCCAGATCAGTCAGACACCAAGTATTACCGATAAAGGAAAAAGCTATGTGATCAGGGAAACATCATCTGCTTTAAAGAGTCTTGGCTTTAATTCCGGCAAGATGAATCAGGATGATATAGATAACGGCATTTCACTTGATGAATTTAACGCATCTTCAAATAAATCTTCATTCGAGGCTGCAGCTATAACAAAGCAGCCCCTTTCCGGCTATCTTAAGGGAAAATCAATTTCTGTTTCTTATGGCGGACAGACAAAGAATATTGAACTGATCGGCGATAAGGAAGAGATAAAAGATTTTAAAGCTTTTAAGGATAGCTTACAGAATAAGCTGGATAAAGCCTTCGGTTCAGGAAAGGTTACTGTAGGTGAGGGTCAAAATGGCAGCCTGACGTTTACTGCAAAAGACAACAAACAGACATTACAGATATCCGCAGACTCAAAGGAACTCCAGAATGCTCTGGGTATCACATCTACCCAGTCAAACAAGATCAGTACAGGAAGCAGCCTGTGGGAGAACAGGGTCAAACTGGGACTGGGAAAATACAATACAAAAGAGGAATTAAACGACGCATTAAAAAACTTTACAGTCAATGGTGCAAAAATAGATAATATCACTGCAGATACCACAGTAGACGGACTGCTTACTGCGATCAATAATAATAAAGATGCGGGAGTAACTGCCATCTATCTGGGCAGTGAAAATAAATTTGTTCTTTCTTCCAATGAAAAAGGTGAGGGCCGTGAAATCAGCCTTGGTGCAGATCCAAAAGATACTACTGATGCAGCAAATCTCATTTTCGGCGGGGTAAGCCAAGATGGCACAGATGGTGAGATGAGTATTCTCTATAATGGGGTACAGACCACCATTACCAGCAGCAGCAATACCTTCTCCATTGACGGTCTGGATATTAGAGCCACTAATACATTTAATACAGGCTCGGCAACTGCTGAAGGAGGCGTCAGCTTTACTGCATCAGCAGATACAGAAAAGGTGACAGAGACTGTAAAGAAATTCATTGAAGCTTATAATGCCATGATCGATGAGGTCCGCACCCAGGCAACAACCAAGCCGGACAGTAATTATAAGCCTCTGACAGATGACCAGAAAAATGAAATGAATGAAACCTCCATTAAAAACTGGGAGGATAAGGCAAAAGAGGGTATTCTGTACAACAGCAGCGCTTTAAAAGATCTGGACAATGCTACCCAGGGCATTTTCTCTTCAATGATGATAAACGGTGTTTCTTATGACGATCTTGAAAAGATCGGAATTTCCTTCTCAGATGATTACACAGCAGGTGGAAAGATCGTATTTGATGAAGAAAAGTTTAAAACTGCCATGGACAGTGATCCGGAAAAGGTATCAGACCTGTTCACAGGCACGCATGGTATTGTAAACACCATAGACAGTACTCTTTCTACTTATGCCACCAGATATGCAAGCAAGAATGGAAATTCCTATGGTGTGCTTATTGAAGAGGCAGGATCTGAAAAACTAAGCCTGACCCTGACTAACAACAGTATTTATAAAGAATTAAAGGATATGCAGGAAACCATCACAAACCTGCAGTCCCAGCTGTCAACTGAGCAGGACCGTTATATCAGCCAGTTTACGCAGATGGAAAGGCTGATCAATCAGATGAATTCACAGTCCAGCTACCTGTCACAGTTAGGTGGCTGATGGGGGTAAGAAAGCATGTATGAAAAGTTTAAGCAGTACAAGGAAAGTACGATCTATTCTATGAGCAATCTGGAGTTGTTGCTTTTATTGTATGATGAAGCAGTGAAACGTCTGAAAATGGCACAGATCGCACTTGAGGATAAAAAATATGAGACTTTTGAAGAATGTCTCGAAAAAACAGGACGGATCGTCCGGTATTTAATACAGATACTGGATATGCAGTATCCCATCAGCAAGGATCTGAAACGTATCTATGAGTACCTGATCTATGATATCAGCCGTGTTAAAGCAGGAAGGGAACGCAGGGCAGAAGAGATTCCAAGGATCAGCCACATACTTTCTGAATTAAGAGATGCATTTAACCAGGCAGGAAAGATTTCCGGCGATCAGCATATTGTGAGAGAACGAAGTGTTTTCGGTTAAAGGAGAATATATGAGCGCAGACTTGGAAACAATTTTGATATATCTTCAAAGGAGATATAATATATTAAGAGAAGTTTGTAGTCTGACGGAAGAACTGGCGGAGGCAGTGGAGCGCGGCGACACAGTCTCCGCTTCTCTTCTTTTAGATATGAGGGGAGAACAGCTGCAGCGCCATGCAGACTGTGAAGAACAGATCATCCTGCAGACTGCGGGAAACAGCCTTCGGGACCGGTATCTACGAGATCTGGCTAAAGGTCCATTAATGAATGTAAAAAGCTGTTTTAAAGGAAAGACAGAGCGCGAAAAAATGCTGGAGAAGCGTATTGAGGATCTGCGTTGCCGCACAGAAAAGCTTTTAGATAAGATACGCAGGATCGATGGGGGACTTAACAGAAGAATATCAAAAAACAGGTGAAGTTAAATGGAAAATCAAAACTTTTATGAAGGCCGCATACTGGTAAATATGGCTGCATCTGTTATGCGCCAGGATGATTTAAAGCCGCTTCATGGAAATCTGGACTGGGAAAGGCTGTTCCGGGTTGCAGATTATAACAAAATTTCAAACCTGATCTATCTTGCAATCCTTGGAAATAATGAAAAAATGCCGGAACGGTGGAAAACACGCTTTTATGAGCGCTACAGCGATATTCTGAAATTCAACGAAAGCTGCACAGAAGGAGAACGGGAGATACTGGTCCTTCTGGAATTAAAAAAAATCCCGGTACTCGTCCTTTCCTCCAGCAGCCGCAGACAGCTGTATCCAAGGGAGGAAATGGCAGGGGAAAGCTCTCTGAAGCTTTTTTTTCTTGACCCGGAAGATTATCTTTTTGCAAAAGGCTATCTGGTCAATATAGGCTACGAAACGGATACTCTCTATCCGGGAGTGGGTGAAAAGATGCGTATACCAGGTCGCTTTTCTGTGGAGATCTATCATACCTTTCCTTTTAAAACCCAGGTATACCAGAGGGGGATGGAAAAGCTGCTCCAGCGTGCTTTCCTGAAAGAAAATGGTAACTACATTTATGAATGGAATGCCATAGACCAGCTAGTCTATCTGATGATCCAGTCCGCTTACCTATATGTAACAGGACATCTGCAGATACGCCATCTGACAGACTTATATGTATTTTACAGAAAAGCAGCAGAAGAAGACCAGTTTCAGGAGCTTGAGAACCGGCTAAAGGAATTTAAAGTAAATATACTGGCGCAGAAGCTTCTGCATTTAAGCTATATGTGGTTTGGAACACGGGAAGAATGTGCCAGCATGGAGACAGAGGAAGAAGAACTCCAGGTATTTGATATACTGGAGAAAAATGTATTCTACGGCATGACAGGGAAATTTGGGCCGGAAACAGATGAACAGGCGCTGGATCTTAGATCAGACATATTAAAAGAAGAAGAGCGGGAAAACCGCATGGAAAAAAGAGCATTATTTTACCGGCGTCTGAGAGAGTTTTTTTCTCTCGTACGCCGGCAGCTGAAAGAGCTATATGATATTTTGTATAGCAGATAAGAGTCATTTTATCAGTATTCACCCGTTTGCGGGTCATTAAGCTTATGGTCTATTTCTTCATATAAGAATTCAGTCCTTTTTCAATAGAGCGCAGTGAATCTGTATCAGATAATAAGGCATCCAGGTTGCTGCGTTCTGCTTCTGTCAATTCTTCCCGCAAAATAGAAATATGCTTCGGGGCATTTATAGCCAGGCTGACAGATCCATTGTCGCAGTCAAGTACAGTGATGCGTATGTCATTCCCGATCAGGATACTGTCATTTTTTTTACGTTTCAGTATCAGCATGGCTATTTATCTCCTTTTTTAGTGTCCTGTTCCTTTATCTCTTTACCAAGAAGAGAACGTAAGGTATGGCGGTAATCATAGTCAGCGTTGGATAAGATCACCTGGATTCCTTTGCGGGTATCCGGATTAATGGCAAGAGGACATTTCAAGTTGACGGTTCCATCCAGATAATCCTTCTTTACAGCACATATGACATAATAGGACAATTCATCACTGGAATTTACTTCCAGAAAGGATAATTCTTCTGGTAGAAGAACCGGTGAATAAGAAGGAAAGAGTGCTGCTGCATCGATGAGAAAAAAGGCTACATAAGGTTCGTCTACAGACTGCAATATCAGCAGGGAACTGTCATCTTCCTCCATAGAGAGGGGAAGATAGTCATGGTACTGGGAAAAACCAAATAAACCATCTGGAAATACAACCAGTTCATCTTTTGTATAATCAATTTCGCCGTAATATTTTGTATCAATCTTCATGATTGCATAAGCCTCCGGGGGTCAGTTTTTATATGGTAACATTAAGAGCAGGGGAATCCGGCTCTTTTTTTGGTGGAACATAATTGGGGGTGCCGGTATACACAAACTCTACTTTTGGATAAGAGGTTATGATGGTCATTTCCAGGGCTGGTACGTATTCCAGATTGCCAGATGCCACACGAAATTCAAATTCACCTCTCTGAAGGGTATACAGCCCATTATTGTCAGGGCTGCCAGAAAATGGATCACAAAAGCTGTTTCCTGATCCAGAGACGTTTGCTGTGCCATGTACTCTTTGGACAGTATCCCGGAGATTAAAAGCTTGTCTGATATCCTGGATACAGGTCATGCTTTCCGGAGAACTGATCCCGTAATTTTGAGCCTGACGTACTTTCAGGCGGTATTGGGAAATCGCCTGATGCTGTCTTGCTGCCAGCTGGTCCTTTGAAACCAGACTGGCATTTTGACGGAAACGGACAGATTCAAAAGGTATAAAATTTGCTTCAATCACAGGTTTCATACATTTTCACCTTCTTCTGACCTGAAAATAGAAAATTATTTTTTGCTTGTTTTTTGTAAACAATGTACTGGTATCATTTTATAAAATCAAAAAGAGATGACTGCATCAGGTTTGACCCCATTTTTAAAGCAGCAGAATAGGAGTACTGGTAAGAGAACATTTCTGTAATGGCCTCATAAGGATCAGCTCCGAGAATGTCTTTGTATTCCTCTGTCAGGTTGTCGCTTAAAGTATCAAGACGGGTTTTTGTAGTTTCTACCAGGGAATATTTATTGCCAAGGTCGCTGTAAATGGTGCTGATGGTATGCTCTGTATTAGCTGCATCTTTAAGTACACTGCCCATAGTATCTGTAAATTGATCAACGGTCGTAGTATCATTGATATAATTATCACAGGCCATAACCGAACGGCTGAGAAGTGCCACAGGAGTTGTTTCCAGGGCAGCTTTGATCGCATCCTTTGCATTCGCATCAGACATGGCATTTAAGGAATCCGAGGTAAGCCCCGTAAGCATATTCAGTCCTCCTGTATAGGTGTCTAAGAGAGACTGACGGTTGGAAATATCGCCATAACCGATATCTACCCGCCCCTGTTCTCTCATGGCTGTAAGAAGGCTGTTCAGGTCATCATCGCTTAAATTATAGCTGTAAGTATTTTTGCCATTATCATAAGCCATGGTCATATTGACCGTCTTTGTGGTACCGTCTGAATACTTATGGGTATAAGTAAGGGTTTTTCCATCTCCGCTTAAAGAAAACGGAGCTGTTGTAATATCATTTCCGCCGTAAATATAAAAATCCTGATACTGGCTGTTCAGATTGCTGACCATGCTCTGCACATCCTGAAGAAGAGCATCTCTTTTTGTCTGGACAGAAGTTTTTGAACTGTTATGGGAGGAATCCAGCACATACTGCATGGAAGTCTTACTGTTGCTTAAAGTTTTCTGGATATCCCTTGCGCCCTGCTCCTGCTGGTACAGACGGTTTTTAATATCACCTAAAATAGAACTTTTACTCTGTGCATCCTGATATAAATGATCCATTTTCTTTCCCTGATAATAAGCAAGAGGATTATCAGCAGCTGTTTCATAAGCAGCGCCGGTAGAAACCTTGTTCATGCTTTTGTTCAGATTGCTTTGAAGATCATTTAAAGAAGAAGTATACCTGCGGTAAACAGATGAACGTACAACTCTCATAATTTATTAATCCTCCTTATATTTATGCACCAGTATTACTGATCAGGGTATTCAACACTTCATCAAGGGCAGTCATCAGCCGGGAAGCAGCATTATAGGCTGAAACGTAGGCCATCATATTGGTCGCTTCTTCATCCAGGCTGACACCGGAAAGAGAATCTCTGGAGTCCTGGATACTGTTTAAAACAGTTGTGCCCGTCTTTAATGCAGTCTGGTTGGAGCTGGAATCAGATGCCAGCTGGGTGGAAAGGTTATTCATATAATCAGCAAATGTTTTCCCGTTCAATTTCTTGGTATCCTTCATAGCTGCGATCATATCAAGGATTGTATCTGTGCGGTTGGTGCCGTCTGTAGAAATATGGATCGTTCCACTGGTCCAGCCTTTACTGATACCGATATTTCCGGCTGTTATACCAGTTGTTGAGTCATCGGTGGAATTAGATAAAAGATTCTGATCCTTGGGGTTTTTGTTGCCATTGTTGATCTTATTCATGGATTCTGCGAAAGTTAAAGCTAACTGATCCAGTTTTCCTGAGTAATACTGGTATCCACGGATATCATCCACAGCAGATCCATTTATCACATTGCCGGTACCTTTTTTCTGGAGCATATCCAGGCTTGCCTGAAGAGAGCCGCCTTCAAAATGGATCCCGTTTAACTCTGCGTATACATCTGTAGCTGCCTGTCCATTCCCTTGATAGCTGGGGGCTTTTTCAAACTTGATGGAAATGTTTGTAGGATCAGAAACAGAAGCAGCTATCTGGTGATCATCGCCTTTTAACACACTTAACTGACCGTAGTTTTTTGTGAGACCGTTAGCACCAACAAGGTCAGATCCATTTACCAGGATCAGCTTCTGGCTCTTTCCCTGGGCATCAATATAATTCATGCTCACTTCCAGGTCATCAGGCCAATCCTTCTTGCCGATCACAGCACCATTTGCATCATAGTCATAGGCGTTATTCCCGGAATGGGCATCATCCTTGTAATATCTGGTTTCAATAGGAATATAACCGGAAAGCTCATCCAGAAGAAGATTTCGTTCATCCTGCAGTTCCAGGGAAGGATGACCGGCAACCTGGTTACGTTTGATCTGCACGTTCAGGTCACCAATCTGGCGGAGGATGTCATTGATCTTCTGTACATCGCCCTGTTCACTGCTGCCTTCCCCTGTGAGCCTTTGAAATTCATTCTGTTCGGCCTGTGTGATCTGTCTGGATGCCTGGTTAAAAAGATTACATACAGACTGCATTTTAGTTCGCAGCTCACTTTCATAGATGGGATCGGATACCTTTGCAGGATCCTGCATGCTTGTAAGGGTAGACTGGATATCATCAAATGCCTGACGGATGCCGGAAATGGTTGTTTCGTCCAGTACCTTTGACAGAGAATTAAGGGCAGTCTGTAAACGATTGGTATAGCTGCAGTCAGCAGACTGGCTGCGGTATTGGATATCCAGATAAGGATCTCTGATCTGTGAGACCCGGTCCATGCTTACCCCAAAGCCTACTGCAGTTTCATTCCCATTAGAATAATGGGAAACAGGATTCGTATAATTAAGGCTGGATGCCTCTAACTGCTGCCTGGTATATCCGGCAGTATTCATATTTGACAAATTCTGTCCTGTAATATCCAGACGTTTCTGGTTGGCCTGGAGAGCGGACAGAGCGGTATTAAAACCGGAAAAAGTTGCTCTTACCATAAAATATTATTACCTCCAAAATATAAGTATCCTGCAGTCCCCACAGTTTTATCAGACATATTTGTCATAAACATGAGGATCGCTCTGCTTCGCACCGGAAAGGCGCTGTTCTAACTGTTTCATGCGGATCCGGATCAGACGGTCTGTGCCGCCTTTTATCTTTTTCAGCTTTTCAGCCTGGCTGGATAACCGTTCCAGGATCGGAGAGAGAAGTGCCACAGCCTCCTCGCTGTCCTCCTGCATCAAAATCTGGCGGAAAGTAAGCCCCTCAAGACCCGACCTGCGAAGAAGATCACTTCGTTTTTTATCTAGTCCGCGCAGCTGCAGTAAAAGCATGTTTTCATCATTTAAAAGAGATTCCAGCTGGTCAGGATGATCAGCTGAAACAACGGTTAGTTTATCAGCCTCAACCCGGCATAGCTGTTCTAATACAGTACACAGCTGTTCTAATACCGGGATCAGGCTTTCAGGCGCCCTCATAGATCATACATGGCCCTTGCAATGGCCATGGGATCCGGTTCGTAGGTTCCTTCCTCAACCTGTTTTTTCAGTTGGGCAGCCTTTTCAACGGAAACGCCTTTCTCGCGGCAGACATCTTCTGTAATGCTGTGGGCCAGAGAGCGTGCGAAAAGTGTTTCATCAGCCGAAATACCTTCGGTGTATTCAAAACTGGCTCGGTCAAGATCAGCCGGTTTTGCAGAAATATTATCAGACAAAGCAATATTGCTTTGTCTCATTGATACATGTTCCATGTGTATTTGCTCCTGGATAAAATTTTGAATTTTCATACAATTACTCCTCACCTTAAAATAAAACGGCAGGACCACAAAAGTATCCTGTGATTTTCACATGCTTACTGAATCTATATCTATGTAAATTATCGCCTTTTTTCTTGAAAATATAAGAAAAATAATAATTATAAAAAACGGGAAAACGCCGATTAAATATACATATGGAAGCATGCAGGGTAATTCGGTATCAGAGGGGTCAAAATCTTTTGACCCCAACATCATAATATATAGAATCAAAAAGAAAAGGGATAAAACATGTCTAATATATTACAGGTAACAGATCCTTCTACATATATAGATAATAGAAATGTCCATACAGGCCAGGAGCAGCAAAGCGCCCTGAACAGTTCCCAGATCCAGAATCCTTCTGACCCATCTCGTGTAGTGCGGGCAGATGGACAGAAAAGCGGTACCGCTGGTGACCAGGAAAATGAAAGTGGCTTCAGCGTCCGCAATTATAATGGAAATTATACTGACTTTCTTCAGAAGCTGGGGCAGGAAAATGAAATAAAGGATTCCCTGGGCCGGATCCTGTTCCGGGATGGAGCCTTTATCGCTAAAGGTGATGAAGGTCTGGGTAAAATGGTGCAGCAGCTGCTGGATTCTGCCAGTTTTGAAGATTCTGGCCAGCTGCTGGATTTTTTAAAAATGCAGGGACAGACTAAATTTTCCGGTACTTTCTTTGAAAACCTGAGAACTCTTTTGCAGCAGGAAGGAAACAGAGGCCTGCAGGAAACAGCCCTCAAATTCCTTCAGGTATTCAACAATTATTCCAGCGGTGAGCATCTTTTAGAACAGATGCAGGAACTGACAGATGAAATAAAAGGAATGCTTTACACCTCTGCAAGACAGGAATACGCATCAATTCTGGATCAGCTGGACTGGAAGGCAGAAAATGGGGAAACAAAGGAAAATTCCCAGGTTCTGTTTCAGAAGCTGGTCCCCTTTCTTTCAAGATATATTTCCCGTACCCATGATTATGGCAATGTAAGAAGCAGCGTGATCCAGCTGATCCTTTATGGGGCACGTTATGAAAACGGAAGCAGTGCCCTTCTCAGAAGCCTTTTTGAACAAATGGCAGCTAATAGGGATTTTAAACGTTTTTTTGAAACAGAGCCTGAAGAACTGTATGCTGTACTTACCGGTTCAAAAGGAAAAAAAGGAAATATTTATGGAGATATTTTTGGCTCACTTGTGGAAAGAGGGGCCAAAGGAGAAGCCGGGCTGGAACATGTACAGGATTTTTATCAGCTGATGCGAGGGATGCTGGTAAACGAAAGCGTATATATGTCTGTTAATCATTTTGTCCTTCCTTTTCAATATCAGGGAAAAGAGGCAGTATCTGAATTTTGGATCGATCCGGATGCAGAGAAAAAAGAAGAAGAAAAAGATGGAGGCAGGAAAATACGCCTTCTGGTGGACTTTGAGATCAGGGGATTGGGAGATTTCCAACTTCTGGCAGATCTCCAGGATCATAAAATATCCATGGAGCTGGGAGTTCCTAAAAATCTTTCTGCCGGAGCCGGAGAGATACAGGCAAAGCTTCAGGAAATATGTACCAGAAACGGGATGCGCGTGAAAATGATGCAGGTGCAGGAACGGAAAGCTCATTACCGTCTGCTGGATGTTTTTCCAAAGATAAGAAAAAAGGAGAATGGTATTAATGTCAGCGTTTGAGCGGTTATTAGAGCAAAAGGCAGTTGCGCTTCAATATTCGCCGGAAAAGGACACTGCCCCGGTAATCGTTGCTTCCGGAATGGGATATATGGCAGAAAAGATCACGGAAGCAGCCAGAAAGTCAGGGGTTCCGGTTTATGAGGATGATTCTCTTGCAACTCTTTTAAGCAGATTACAGCTGGGAGCGGCTGTGCCGGAAGAATTATATCAGGCGATCATAGAGATCTATATTTACTTTTTAGGATATGTGCCGTCACCGGAGGAAAAAGAAAATGAAGAAAAAGTCGAAAATACCTGACAGAAGATCCAGACACGGACGGGAAATGTTTCTGCTCCTTCTTTCGGGAGTCTTGCTGTTCCAATGGGGAAAGATAGATGCTTTTGCAGCAGCAAAAGAGATTAAAACAGTAAATATCCGTGTTACATCCAAGCTGGAAGTAGGCAGCAAGCTTCCGGATATAAAACTGGAAACGACCACGGTTTCAGATGGAGAAGTGGCAGTAGATGCAAGTGGAGGTAAATACAGCGTTTCCGAGGCCGAATGGACGGATAAAAGCTCCAATGAACTGAAAGCTGCTGAAGAGCCTCAGATGAAAGTCACCCTGGAACCGGAAGATGTCAGTGAAGATTATTTTGTTTCCAGCTATAAAAAAGCGAATGTAAAGATCAGTGGGGGCACATTTGTGTCTGCCAGACGAGATGGAGATGAACTGGTAGTTACCCTGCGGGTAAAAGGGATCAAAGGAGACTATGCTGCTCCGGAAGATGCCTGGTGGAATGAAAAAAGCCTGGGACAGGCTAAATGGGAAAAGCCGGATAACACATCCGGTTATTACGAAGTGCAGCTTTACAGAGGAAAAACGAAAGTTTACAGCGTCTCCCAGACCAGTGCGGTTCAGTATAATTTTTATCCATATATGACAAAAACAGGAGAGTATACCTTTAAGGTACGCACAGTACCGGGAACGGATTCCCAAAAAAAATATGGTGGAAAAAGCGAATGGATAGAATCCGGGGAGCTTTCCATTACAGACCGGTATGTATCAGATGGTAAAGGACAGCAATCAAAAAACCCTTCTGCAAAGCGCGGAACCACAGATAAAGTAGGCTGGGTAAAAAAAGGCAATATATGGAATTACAGATTTCCGGATGGCTCTATATGCCGGGGTACATGGCAGTCGGTCAACGGATACTGGTATTATTTTGATGTCAATGGCACGATGCTCACCGGCTGGCAGAAGATGGCAAATGACTGGTATTACCTGTATGGTACCGGGGAAATGGCAACCGGATGGGCAAAGATCAATGGACAGTGGTATTACTTCTGGCCATTAACGGAAAATGGGCATACACAGGGAACCATGGCTTATGGAGGCTGGAAGATCATAGGGGCGGATTATTACTTTTTCAGGGAAGACGGCTCCTTATATACCGGCTGGCTGGAACAGAATGGTTCCTGGTATTACTTAAACACACTTGACAACAGCCTTCAGGGAGTCATGTTTACCGGCTGGCTGATCCGGGAAGGGAAAACTTATTTCCTGGATGCTGACGGAGTTATGGCTGCCGGCTGGTATCAGGTTGACGGGAATTGGTATTATTTTTGGCCGGATTCAGGTGAAATGGCAAAAAACCAGTATATCAATGGATTTTATGTTAATGGGGACGGGATCTGGTACAGGTAAAGATATGTGAGGAATGGAAATGAAAATGATCAGAAAAATACTCCTTTGTGCCGGAACAGGACTGCTGCTTAGCACAGGAAGCTTACAGTCTGTGCCAGGGGGAATCTTTCATATGTATACAGCTTATGGGGCAGAGAGCAGCATCATCGAGACCATGAGTATTAAATTTAACACCACTTTTGGAGATCCGGAGGAAATACCACAGCCCCAGATCACCATCAGCGGATCAGGGGTATCCATTGGGGATATTTATTACAAAACAGAATATGAAAACTGGAAACCTGGTAAAAAGGTACGGATGGAGATCACTGTGGATGCTGCACAGGGAAAGTATTTCCCTGTGTCCCTTGGACGATCCAAATGCCGTGTGACCGGGGCTGATTTTGTATCGGCGAAAGCCCTGGATAATACCTCCATGCAGGTAAAAGTGAACTATACGCCGGTCACTGTTCTGGGTGACACAGCTTTAGCAGGCTGGAGCTCACATGACTCAGAAAAGGCGGTGTGGAAGAAGGTAGACTATGCTCCGGGCTATACCCTGACTTTATATGGAAATGATAAAGTGGTGAAACGGATGACAGTTACAAGTAACTCTGTCAGCTTAAAGGAGTACATGACAGATCCGGACAAGATCTACTATTATCAGGTAAAAGCGGTCCCGGTTACGGCAGAACAGAAAAAATACTTAAAAGAAGGGGAATTTGTTACATCACAGGAACAGGATATAGATGACAGTGCGGAAGAGGAGAAAGAACATGCAGCAACTTCCCAGAGCTGCAGTACTGGTCCAGGCGTAGCAGGTTCTCTAAAGGGAGACAACTTTGTTATGCCGGATGGGACTCTGGCAGTTAATACCTGGAAGCTGGTGGGAGGTATATGGTACTACTTTAACGCTGAAGGAAACCGTACCAGGGGGTGGTTCCAGTATGGTGGAAAATGGTATTATTTCGACGGAAATGGATATATGAAGACCGGATGGGTGAACACAGGAAACGGAAAATGGTATTACTTAAACCCTGATGGGGATATGAAGACCGGATGGGTGAACACAGGAAATGGAAAATGGTATTACTTAAACCCGGATGGGGATATGAAGACCGGCTGGGTGAACACAGGAAACGGAAAATGGTATTACTTAAACCCGGATGGAAGTATGAAGACCGGTTGGGTGAACACAGGAAATGGAAAATGGTATTACTTAAACCCGGATGGGGATATGAAGACCGGCTGGCTGTATGATAAAAATATCTGGTATTATCTAAATAACGATGGATCTATGGCAGTAAACCGTTCTCAGGATGGCTGGTACCTGGGAGCAGACGGCGCAGGCCGAAAGGAGTAAGAAATATGAGTTTAGCACCGATAACAGGAGATGGGGGAAAGTTAGCTGCACAGGCAGCGGATCAGACACAGAAGACAACACCGGTCCAGGAATTTCAGGGGATACTGAAAAATGGGCTGAATGCCATAAAAGAAGATATGGATTCTATTTTCGAAGAAGCTTCTGCTTTATATCAGATCCCTTCTAAACTTCTCAGGGCGGTGGCAAAGGCAGAGTCGGGGTTTAATCCAAAGGCTGTATCCAAAGCAGGGGCTATGGGCGTGATGCAGCTGATGCCGGGAACAGCCCGTTCTCTTGGAGTAAGCGATCCTTACAATGCCAGACAAAATATCCTTGGAGGGGCAAAATACTTAAAACAAAATCTGGACCGGTTCGGAGGAGACGTAAGCCTTGCACTTGCAGCGTATAACGCAGGTCCGAACAGTGTGACCAAATACGGAGGCATCCCACCATATAAAGAAACCCAGAATTATGTAAAAAAGATCATGGCGGATTATACGGGAAACAATACGATCCTGGCAGGACGTACGGTGAGTACCGGAACATATGGGAAAACATCCGGCAGTACAGCAGTGAGCAGCCTTATCGGAAGTGGCCTTACAGGAAGCAGTCTGACAGCAGGCAGTCTTTTAGGCAGCTTTGCGGGAAATACAGATCTGTCCGGCGCTGGCAGCCTTGGTACACTTCTGGCAGCAGGAAAGGGAGAGAACCTTTCCGGGGAAGACTGGTCTAATATGGTGCAGATCCTCCGTCTTCAGATGATGATGAATATGGGAAAGGATACGGGTACGCTGATCTGACAGACAGATACCGGATTGCTGCGTGCTTTGCACTCCCGCAATTTCGGCCTTTTGATGTTGGTATCAATAAAGTAAGGCATTTTGCCGATAATAAAAACAAATGGTTATTTGATGATATTCATAGAAGATACAAAGGAAGGTGAAACATCATGCAGGTGCAGAATAACATAGCATCCATAAATGCTGCCAGAAATCAGGGGATCGAAACAGGAAAGCTGAAAAAGTCCCTTGAAAAGCTGTCTTCCGGCTTTCGAATCGTCCGTGCAGGAGATGATGCAGCTGGACTGGCGATCTCGGAAGGTATGCGCAGCAGGATCAACAGCCTGAACCAGGCGATGAGAAACATTGATGACGGCATCGGACTTACCAATGTAGGAGATGGCGCTTTGACAGAGGTCCATTCCATGCTCCAGAGACTGAAGACTCTGGCTTTAAAATCTGCAAATGGAACTTACGATCAATCCAACAGGGAAACCTTGAACATGGAAAGAGACCATATCCTTGAGGAGATTGACAGGATTGGTTCTACCACTAAATTTGGAGAAATCTCCCTGTTTTCCAGGGCAGATGCCAATACAAATATAAATACACCGGGCTGGCAGCCGCCAGTGCTGGACGATAAGAACCCGATCCCGCTCCAGATCGGCGGTTCTGCTCGGGATGGAGAAGTTCTGGATGTAGAACGCTATTATATAGGAAAAAGTGAGCTTAAGCTGGATAAGATAGATTTTTCTGATGTAGAAAAGGGACAAGAATCTGTGGGATACATTGAAAACGCGATAGAGGCTGTTTCTAAAGTCAGGGCATCCTTTGGAGCTGCTTATATGCATCTGGAGCATACTCACAATAACTTAAGTGTTACAAGTGAAAATATGCAGGCGGCAGAAAGCCAGATCCGTGATACCAATATGGCAGAGGAGATCACAAAATATACCAGCAGTAACATCGTCCTACAGTCCTCTAATATGATGCTTACAAATGCAAATAATCTCCCTCAGACCATACTTGAACTTTTAAAATAAAAATGAAAGAAATAATGAAAAACAGGCTTATGTTTTTTTAACATAAGACGATATATATATATGAAAAGAAAATTCTGCTGTTCCAGAAAGGGCCCTTGGGACAGTAGAAGACAGAGGAAAGGAGTCCACTGCCATATTTTCTTTTATAAAAGGAGGAATTCATTATGGTAATTCAGCATAATATTGCAGCGATCAATTCTTACAGAAACTTAAGTACCAACCAGAGTGCACTGAGCAAAAACTTAGAGAAGCTGTCTTCCGGTTACAAGATCAACCGTGCAGGCGATGACGCAGCAGGTCTGGCTATTTCCGAGACCATGCGTTCCCAGATCAATGGTTTAAACCAGGCTGTAAACAACGCAAGCGATGCGATCGGTCTGATCCAGACAGCAGAAGGTGCTATGACTGAGACCCACTCCATGCTTCAGCGTATGAAGACTCTGACTACCCAGGCAGCAAACGGTACTTATACAGATGCTGCAAGAAAGAACATCCAGTCAGAGATTGATGCACTGAACAGTGAGATCACCCGTATTGCTTCTACTACAGAGTTCAACGGTGAGAAACCTTTAGCTAATGGAGGTAAGAACCTTACCTTTTTTATCGGTGCTTCGTCAGATAAGACCAATGCAATGACCGTTGGACAGCAGGATATGACAGCTAATTCATTAAAGGTTAAAGGGATTACGGTAAAAACCACAACTGATGCATTCAAGGCAATGGCATCTGTAGATGCTGCAATTAGTACAGTATCTACTTACCGTGCACAGCTTGGTGCTGCCCAGAACCGTCTGGAGCATACGGTAAACAACCTGAAGGTTACTTCTGAGAACATTACCTCTGCGGAAAGCCGTATCCGTGATACTGATATGGCAGAAGAGATCACAGCTTATACAAAGAACAATATTCTTTTACAGGCTGCTCAGTCTATGCTTTCCCAGTCCAACGCTATGCCTCAGGGTGTATTAAGCATGCTGCAGTAATCTTGAAATTGATTCTGCATCTTTTAGGGGATCTGCTTTGCGTAGATCCTCTTTTTTTACTTTATAGGAAAGACCGCCTGCGGCGCTCTCTTGAATTGAAAAGGGCCCGCACAGAGGCGGGCACAACAAGTAGACGAATGTTGGTTTAG
>QWCK01000342.1_pt1 | contig 84851 bp, 84 predicted proteins | sample 1972571 | NCBI WGS metagenome assembly QWCK01 (sample SAMN09866710, study PRJNA288562) | Human gut metagenome isolate term2_stool, whole genome shotgun sequencing... | isolation source: gut | host: Homo sapiens | place: USA: California | reverse complement strand
ATCATCAAGTGTAAAGCTCATTGTCTGACCTTCATTAGCACCAATCTGAAGTTCAATTCCCTTACCAGTATTAGCTGTACCAGCCTTTAAATTAATTGTTGTATCTACATTGGCATCTGGTTCAGCAGATATTCCCGTTTTTGCATTGATTAATTTAGCCATTGCATCAACTGCATCAGTATCAACTGTAGCAGTTTTTACATAATTGACATCTTTATAATCATCTCCTAATTTAGTAGGGTCTGTTACATATGCAAACTTTTCACCATTAACTGTAAATATCTTATCTTCAATATTACCAGTTCCGTCATATACACCAATACCAGCAGCCAGTTTCGAATATGCATCCTCACCTGCTTTTGAATTAGCTACAGCTGTAGCTTTACCATCATCCTGTTTTGTTAATACAACATTAGGTGATGAACCAGCTTCTTTTGCAGTAAATGTAATTGTACCATCAGCGGCAGATGTTATATCAAATGTATTAGCCAAATCTGTTTTCTTCAATTCACCAACTATCGATTTAGCATCCTTATCTAAATCATTTTGACCTGTGAACTTAACAGTTGTTGTAGATGCATTACCATCTTTATCCATAACAGTTACTGAATAAGAAGACTCTTTGCCATCAATTTTGGTAATTGCTGCAGTTGTTGCTGAAGCTTTTGTTGCTGGTTCAGTTGTAAGGTTAGCTTCAGCACTCTTGCTTACAGAAGCACTAACAGCACTACCTGAACGTGAACCATCAAGTAACTTCATAGTATTGAACTCTGTTGTTTCAGAGATTCTTGTTAATTCGCTCTGAAGCTGTTCGATTTCGTTCTGTACTGCTTCTCTATCGTCATCTGTCTCTGTTCCGTTAGCTGCCTGTACTGAAAGCTCTCTCATTCTCTGAAGGATTGAGTGTGATTCATTTAAAGCACCTTCTGCTGTCTGGATAAGTGAGATACCATCCTGAGCATTAGTTGAAGCCTGGTTAAGACCTCTGATCTGTCCTCTCATCTTCTCTGAGATAGAAAGTCCTGCTGCATCATCTGCTGCACGATTGATTCTGTAACCTGAAGATAACTTCTCTGTTGACTTTGACTGAGCTGATGAAACTCCGCTAAGCATTCTGTTAGCGTTCATAGCTGACATTAATATTTGTTCGGGAATCCGTTCCCATCTCCCTTACCGGGAATGTATTAGAACTGCTGGCATCAGCCTTAACAGTTAATACGCATATATAATAAACAGCGTTACCATGCTAACCCTGTATATTATCCTGATTGATGTCATCTTTCCTACCTATAACCTGCTTATTCATCTTCTTATCTTCCCTTATAAGCCTGCGGATTTTGGAAAGTGTTTCAGGGGAAAGTCCACGTTCCGCATAATATGGAGATATATAGCGGGACTCTTTCTTGTCCGAATTGGCGGTATTTCTTGCAAGAACCTTGCTTCTTACAATGTTGAGTTCCCTTGGGGCATCTATTAAAAGATGAATATTCCCTTCTGAGCCTCCTGAATAGATAACCCTTACATCATCGCCGATGTTGATGTACTCGCCGGGTTTGATTGTGAGCTTAAGCACATTAACCTCCTTGTCTATGCAACAAATTATTTCAAAATGTTGCATCAAATGTTGTATGCTATATGGTGAATGGAGGTATAAATATGAGCACAGCACAACCGATAAGAAATATTGATGAGCTGGAAGCATTTCGCAGATTTTATCTGGATAATGAGCCCAACTTAAGAAACTATGCCCTTATATGTTTAGGGGTAAATTCAGCATTAAGAATTAGTGATTTGCTCGAATTACGATGGAAAGATGTATATGACATCAAGGAAAAACATTTTAGGAAGCATCTCGTAACAACCGAGAAAAAGACTGGTAAGGAGACACGGATAGCAATTAACAAAAGCACAAGAAAAGGGTTATCTAGGTATATGGAGAGCCTTGATGACGTAACAGGGGAGGGGTATATATTCCCAGGGAGATACGATAATACTGCATTAAGCCGTTCGCAGGCATTCCGTATTATCAAACACGCGGCTGATATTCTTAATCTTGAAAACGGAATAAGCTGCCATTCAATGCGTAAAACCTTCGGGTATTATGCTTGGAAATGTGGAACACCACCTGCAATTCTTATGGATATCTATAACCATTCATCTTATGAGATAACTAAAAGATACTTAGGAATTAAGCAGGACGATAAAGATTCTGTATTTTTAAAAGTTAATCTTTAAAAAGTTTCTAAAAAAGTCAATTTTTTTATAAAAAGGGGTAAAGTAATATGAAAAATAGACGATATAGAATATGTAAATAAGAATAAGATATTAATAATGGATGCAACATTTTGAAATAAAATGTTGCATCGTTTTTTATATAATGCTTGAATACACAACAAAATATGAAATAAAAATATACAACAAAAAATGTGACTAAGCATTTACTTAATCACATTCTTCTATAAGTATATTAATTATATTCATATCAGTGTACTAAGCCTCTGATATGATATTTTCTGACTTTGTTATAATATCCAGCAATTCTTGTGCAGCCTTTCAGTGCATATAAAGTTCCACAAAGAGCTTTTAAGATTAACACTTTGGTGTTCATTATATTATCTGTCATTAGTGTCTTTATTATCCGGCTGTATCTTTAATATAACTGACTCTGCCCTATTTACCGAAGAACGTTCAACAAACAGCCATACATTATCAATTGTCAGCTTATCCCCGGCTTTAGGTATTCTGTCAAGCTTTTCTGATATAAATCCACCAAGCGAGTCATTATCCTGTGAGTACAACTTAGTTCCAAGCTCACTATTAATGTCATCAAGCTTGCACGATGCATTAATTCGATATGTATTATCCCTTATCTTAGTCATATCGTCTTTCTCATCTGTATCATACTCATCTCTGATTTCACCAACAATTTCCTCAAGCAAATCCTCAGTTGTTATCATACCAGCTATCTGTCCGTATTCATCAAGAACAATTGCAATACTGTATCTGTTAAGCTGCATTTCTTTAAACAGCTCAGATGTATTCTTATGTTCGTATGTAAAAAATGGTTTTCTCATTATATCTCTTATATTAAAGGTTTCGTCTTTTTTATCACCGACTATCAAATCTTTAATATTAAGTATGCCGATTACATTATCTGAATCATTCTCGTATATCGGTATTCTTGTATACATTGTACTTTTAAATAATGTAATTATATCTTCATAAGATGAATTAACATCTGCAACTGTCATATCAATTCTTGGAATCATAACGTCTTTAACGCTTGTATCTCCAAAGTCAAACAGGTTATCAATAATCTGTCTTTCATCTTTCTCGATAATTCCTTCTTCATGGCTTACCTTTACTATTGTACGAAGCTCTTCCTCAGTAATAGTTGAATTCTTATCATTAGATTTAATACCAAATATTCTTAATACTCCGCCAGCAAGATGATCAACTATAAATATCACTGGTGTCAATATAACCATAAGACCATATATAATTGGTGCATATAATAATGTAAGCTTAACAGAATAATATGTAGCAAGATTCTTTGGGGTTATTTCTCCGAATAAAAGAACGAAAAGTGTAAGAACACCAGTTGCTATTCCTGTCGCATAGCTTCCCCATACCTTTATTGTAAATGTAGTAACAAGCGCTGAGCAGGAAATATTAACAATGTTATTACCTATAAGTACGGCACTTAGCAGCTTTCCAGAATCATCTATAATCTTAGCAACTAAAGCTGCACGTTTGTTGCCCTCATCCATAAGCGAACGAATTTTCATCTTGCTTACAGTCATAAATGATGTCTCAGCTGACGAGAAAAATGCCGAAAGAAATAATAAAATAATAATAGTTATAAGTTGAATATAACTGTCCGTATCCAAGGAATTATTCCTCCATTCTTTTTATAAAATAATATTTATATACAACACTTTAATTTGTGTGTTATATTTTAATATATTACAGTATTAATAATACAGATGTCAAGTTGAATGAATATTATCAAATATATGGACATAAGCTTGTAAAGAATATATATAGATTGGAAATGCTGTATGAACAAATTAATTGGAATACTAAAGACCTTAATAGCTGGTTATATTATAACAATTGCTTTACTGATAATTATATCTATATGTATGTATAAAATGTCACTTAGCAATAACATAATAAGCATATGTATTACTGCCGCCTATGGTATCAGCACATTTGCCGGTGGACTTATATTAGGACACATAAGAAAATGCAACCGTCTTATATGGGGAATACTCTATGGTATTATATACTTCTGCATTTTATGTGTTATCTCTGTTGCCATTAATCCGGGTTCTGGCTTTGATATTGCTTCTGCTGCAAAATGTATTGGCATATGCTGTGCCTGCGGCGGTGCCGGTGGCTTTTTTTCCCCATAGATAAGCCATGTCCGAAAGATAATAAATACCTCAAGACATTTATTATCTATAACAGATAAAGCCTGCTATTACATAAAATATGCCAGACTGGCACTCAAGTGACATTCTGGCATATATATTAAATAACATAGTTATCAATTCCATTACCAGAATTAATAAGGTCTGCTATTGTTATCTTGTTAAAGTAATCATTGATTGTCTTCTCAAAATTCTCCCACATAGTAATTGTCTTGCACTCTTCAAGCTTAGGACACTTATTAGGCTTGCTCTCAAGACAGGCAACAGGTGCTAAAGAACCTTCTGTACACTGTAATACGCTTAATACTGTGTATTCCTCTGGACGCCTTGAAAGCTTATATCCACCACCCTTTCCTCTTAATGATATAAGAAAATCATTCTTGCTTAATAAAGAAACAATTGATTCTAAATATTTCTCTGAAATTCCTTGTCTTTCAGCTATATCCATAAGTGTTATATATTCGCCATTATCGTGTTCTGCTAAATCTATCATAACCCTTAATGCATATCTGCCTTTTGTTGATATCTTCATCTAAATCCTCCATTCTTAAATATAACAGTCTTAAGTATAATGGACTTATTATATTTCTCATTCTATAAACATACTATACCACAATGTTTGTATGAATTTCAAGATGATTTATAAAATTTTATTAAGCGTATTCTTAAGACACACCGCTCCCCAGCCTGTACGCGGGTCTGGCTGATTATCGTTTCGTGTAATCCCAACAAGTCCTACTGGCTTAGAACCATCAATAAGAGCTGCCTTTAATTTCTCGCCATACATAAACCTGTCATTGCCCATAACTATTCCCCACTGCATAAGAAGTGCCGCCGCACCTGTAACAACCGGAACTGCATAAGATGTGCCTGTAACATTTCTATATGTAATATCATTCCCCCTCTGCCTTGCAATGCTTATATCGACACCTGGTGCTGTGATATCCGGCTTAACTCCTGCATTAACATTTCTTATGCTATTATCAAATCCCCGTCCCGAAAATGCTGCATAAGAATTCGTGTATGCATTATACGCCCCAACTGCTATACAGTTTCTTGCCGTTGCAGGTATTGTAATCGTCCCATCAGCTGTAGGATTATTAAATGCTGTTGCATAACCAAGTGCCTGACTTGACGGAAGCCATATATTATATTCACCTGCCCTTATACTTCCTGCCATCAACACTATCTGCCATATACCTGATAATATATAATCAGTCTTTGGAATAAGATTAATATATATTTCCTGATATATATTATATGGAGATGGTTCACCAAGCAATGTTATAATCTCAGTATTGTATGTTTCATACCTGTTAATTCTCCCCTCAGTTATTATTCCAATCTGTTCGCCACGCGGATTGATTAACATTACATCAATTGTATCCCAGTAATTCTTCCATATCTGGATATCTATAGCACTCTGATATTCACCAACACTAAGATACGCTGTCTGTACCTGTCCGGTATTAATAATCCCCCCAAAATGTATCGCTTTATCTGCTTCATTGCCACTCCCTACACATATAACACACCTGTAGCTTTTGGATATATCATCAATAAAGCTCTCTAATAACGTATTACCATTATGTGCACCATAATTACAGCCATAACTTATATTAACTGCCACAGGCTTTCTGTATTCAATTGCTTTTCTTATAATATAATCAATTGCATCCATAAGGCTTGTTGTCCTTGGAAACTGGTTATTAATAGAATATCCCATTTTAACTGCTATAATATCAGCCTCGTAAGCAACGCCCAAACTGCCTGCCGCTATATACGAAACATCCGTTCCATGCATTATGTTATCAACCCCTGGAGCATTATCATAAGAAAATGTACCGCCTGATAAATCCTCATTAAGCCTTATATACTCATCAATCGACTGTTTATCGTATTTCTCACCTGTCGTCTGGTCATATATGTTAAGTATTCTTGTAGTCCCATCAGAATTCCTGAAAGCATTATCAAATATATCTATCCCTGTATCAATCACTCCGACAATAACACCTTTTCCTGATAAAATGTTCCCATCCGCCCTCACGCTTCCTACACATGCGGCTGTCTTAGTGCGTTCTATCTGATAATAAAGACTCTTAGGCTTTTCCACATAATCTATGACATCTTCCTGCGATATAAGTTCTATTGTAGCTTTATCAGCCACTATAATTGCATAATAATTAAGAAGCTCTTTGATATATACGTTATATCTGTTTCGTATACTCTCAAGACTTCCTGAATATTTAACTATTATCTCCCATGTATTATCACGCCAGTTATAACCTGTACTAAGGCTGTCAGCTTTTCTTAATTCGTCTTCTGTGGCATCTAAAGATACATTCAATATATTTTCAAGCTTCTGGTTCATATTCAAATCGTCCGGCATTACAATAGATAAATAATTGCCATTTTTCTTCTACAATAATGCTGCTGGCAATTCTTTCACTATATTCCATTAATTATATTCACCAGAATATAAGTAAAGACCTGATTCAAGTCTTTACACTTTAAATCAGGTCTTCTTAATAAATTCTATTCTGCACTTTGGACATTTAATACTTATCCTGCCTTTTCCTCTAGGCACCCTTATCTTCTGTGAACAACTTGGACACTTAAATATCTTATGTGTCTTATTGTCTTTAATTCTATATTTAATTCTGTTAATCTTTCCCACTACTTTATAATGGAAAGACAGGTATTTCTCATTCTCTTCGCTTCTTTTAGATATATTACGCGAAAATACCCTAAAATATGTATATATTATTCCTGCAAGTGCTATGGCATATAATACATTGCTTCTGCTAAACATTGTTATAACCAGTAACACAAGACATATTAAAGATAAATTTCTTGACAATTGATCCATGCCATATCTTCCATACATAAATCTTGCAAATTTATCCTTGAAACCATTCATAAACAATCCAGCCTTTCACATTTCTCAATAATTATCATCAAATAATACTCTATCATATACTTTTGCAAAAGCAATTAAAAATATATAAAGAATTATTAAAAGGCTGTTATAGTTTAATATTTCTGTTCCATATATACATTACCATCAAGGTCTTTCCAGTAGAACTTATCATCAAGTATCATATAGCTGTGAGCTGAGTTCTCCTTAGGGATAGATACTGAACCTGGGTTCATATATATATATCCATCTCTCTTTTCACACTTTGGAACGTGTGTATGTCCGCATAAAAGGATATCGCCATCATTTAACGCCGGAATATTCTTTTCATCAAGCTTGTGTCCGTGTGCTAATACTATTGAACGGCCATTAAAATTAACATATGCCTGTTCACATAACACATTAAAATCAAGCACCATCTGATCTACCTCTGTATCACAATTACCTCTTACACATATTATCTTATTGCGCAGGGGATTAAGCATTGCGATAACTTCTTTGGGAGCATATTCTTTAGGAAGATCATTTCTTGGTCCGTGATAGAGTATATCTCCAAGAAGAACTAATCTTTCTGCGTTCTCCTCCTTGAATCTGTCTAACATTAATCTGCAATAATATGCAGAACCGTGAATATCTGATGCTATCATTATCTTTGACATAACTTTCTTCCTTTCCGTGCTGATGTACTGTCCATTAATATTCTTTTATCAACATATTTTTATTCATAAATTTTATTATTAATGTATTTAATAAATCCTAATACATAATATGTCAGTATAATGTTAATTGGAAGCTGTATCATATTCTTAGCAAAACGTATTGATAAGTAAAATGCGAAGCCCTTTCCATACATTATACTGCACCAGTAAGTTCCAAGTAATACATTTACAAGTAATGTATCAATTGTAAGTGCCGCTGCACATCTTAAAAGGAACTTAAAGTCTATAATCCTTAATATACCTTTCTTCTGACCCTGTTCATCATACTTTTCAGCTACCTTCATATTACAGCCATAAAAGAACAGACCATATATAAATCCAGCTAATGCCGCACTTATTGTCCAGCCAGGAAAATATGCACCTGTAGGCTTAATAACAAACTGAATCAAATCTCCAAGTCCACCACACACAAAGCCCATAACTGGACCAAACATATATCCTATTGCACAGTTGGCAAGAAAGGATACTGAAATTCTAAGTGTTGGTGTTACCTGAATTGATACAAACACAGCTAATACTGTGTGCAGAGCTATCAATAATGCCGCGGCAACTATTGACTTAATGCTCTTGAATTCTTTTGCAGAAAATGCAAAATTTCTTAATAAAATTGACATAAAAAAACCTCCTTTGCAGTAATCTTCGCTCTACATAGGAGGTTATTCGCCGTAGTATGTAGCAGCGGGATGCGGATTATGTATCGCAAGAAAACTTTTCGTCCAAATGGCAACTCCCTGTCCAAATGGCACTTAACGCACATATTCCTACTCTGCTTTTTTATTATTGTTCAAGCGTTATTATATACATACGCTTTACTGTTGTAAAGCGTTTTTTTGTATTTTTATTCATACATTTATCTTGCTATCCTCTGGACAGCCGGAATTTTATAATCTGAAGCGTAGCTTAAAAACTGCTGTAAACTATTCTGTGTCTTATACATATCAAGTATCTTCTTCATAAAAGCTATCGTGCTTTTCTTATATTTCATATGTAAAAGCACATTTACAGCCGCCTCATCATTATAGCTGCCTGCAAACTGCTTGGCATACCTTGCAAACTTCAGCTTATCTAAATTCTCGATATTATGATAATTCTGCAAAATCTCCAAAGCCTCAAGCACTTTGGAATTCTCAAAATCCAGATCAACCTCTGGTCTTTTAACTATTATATTGCCAAGCTCACAGGTTCTTGTTCTTATCACAGTTGAATACAGCTCTATCTTATCGCCCTTGTAAGATGATATCATATACTTGTTATACAGCCTGTAGCCTATAAACATTCCACTGTCGTTATTATCTCCAAAGAAATAATTAAGCAGTAATTCTTCTATGTTCTTATCACCATCAGATGTCTTAATATACATTCCTTTTCCAGCTCTTAAAATGTAACCATCCTCGCACAGTCTTTCTATAGACCTGAAAAAAGCATCGTGGCTCATCCTGGTAAATCCCTGTTCATACATTGCATTAGCAACTACAACCATACCTTCTGGAATATTATCAAAATATTCAATCATTTTATCCCTGAACTTCATACGCTTTATCCTGACTACTTAACTTCTTCAAGATTAATAGTTTCTGTGTTGTCCTCAGTAGTATCAGCGTTATCTGCAGGCTTAAAGCCGTCTTCTGACTTAACTGTTTCTTCTGACACAGCCTCTTTCTCGCTCTTGTTAATAACTTTTACGTCTACATCTCCTGACTCTGGAAATGCTTCTTCTTCATCAAAATCATCTTCTGCTAATATATCTTCTACATCATCGTCGTCCACATAAAAATTAACAGGAATAATATCAACCTTGCTTAATGTTGCTTTTCCAATTACATATACTGTATGAATTCCTTCTTCATCAACATTTTCTACAAGATTATGAACACCTGCTATTCTCTTTTCTATGTCACACGCCACATTAACACCCTCTGGAAGAATGATTGTGACATTACTGCATACACTTTCAAAATTAATGTATACATCTTTTTCAAATACAGCAAGACCAAGGTCAAGAGTTGTATTAGAAGCTACTGACTTTATCTCACAGCCAACAAATTCCTCGTCTTCTACTTCAACAACCTTCTTCTCACATATTGCATTATATTTGCGGACCTCAAGATCTGCACTATCCTGTTCTTCCTTTGTATAACGGCTCTTAGTTGTCTTATACTTCTCGTATGCAACTTTACCAGCAACTACTACCGCACCAATACCTACTGCTGCCTTAACAATGCCTGATTTCTTCTTAGCCATAATTATTCCTCCTTATTATACTCTGTCTGGTTAATGATAACATACTATAATATGACACCGGTGTCAAAATATATAACCCTTCGTCACTAATTATAGGTGTTGCCACTGTGGCACCACCTGACTGTGCATATATTTATTTGCTTATTAATATCTGCTGTCTTGAATATACACAGCCGCAGTAATTCTGTCTGTATAATCCATATTCCTTTGACAGCTCAATAGACCTCTTATAACCTTCCTGCTTCTTAAAATCCGAAAGCAGGTAATTAACACCATATTCTTCCTGAAGCTTTAAGCCTGTCTCATTAAGCTTTACACTGTTCTTTAATGGGCTGATTGTAAGAGTTGTTGTAAAATAATCATACGCCTCTGCCTTGGCAAGTTCTGCTGTCTTTCTTAATCTTAATTCATAACATTTAAAACAACGCTTACCGCCTTCTGGCTCTTTCTCAAGGCCCTTAACTTCCTTAAAGAATACATCCGGTTCATAATCACCCTCGATGAATTCAACTTTGTTAGGGGTATCAAATTCTTTTATAAATCTTATCTGCTCTGCAACTCTTTTCTTATATTCCTCATCACTTGATATATTCGGATTATAATAAAATACTGTAACCATAAAATACTTCGATAGAACTTCAATACAGTTACTACTGCAAGGTGCACAACAGCTATGTAATAATAATCTTGGTACTTTTCCTTCTTTTTGAAGCTGTCCTGCAAGCTTTAGCATTTCCTTATGGAAGTTTCTATTCTCAAATGGTACTGCCATAAAGTCTCCTCTAACCAACAATCTCAGATAAAGCACTTATAAGCTTATCCATCTGCTCATCTGTACCTATTGTAATTCTTAAATAATTATCAATTCCTGGCTGTGCAAAATATCTTACAAATATATTCAAATCCTTAAGCTTTTCAAATATTTCTTTAGCTGGAACACTCTTATGTGTAGCAAATATAAAGTTAGCCTTAGAGTCTGGGAACGTAAATCCAAGCTTTGTAAGTTCTTCCTTAGTTCTTTCTCTTGTAGCTGTTATTCTTTCAACACATTCCTCAAAATACTTCTTATCATTGATTGAAGCAACACCCATATCAATTGATGTCATATTCATTGTGTATGAATTAAATGAGAATTTCACATCATTAAGTGCCTTTATAAGTTCTTTTGAACCAAACGCATATCCAATTCTCATACCCGCCATAGAACGTGACTTAGAAAATGTCTGTACAACAAGTACATTATCATATTCATTCACTAAATCCTTAGCTGATACTCCTCCAAAATCAATATATGCTTCATCAACTATAACTACAACATCTTTATTATGTTCAATAATATCCCTTACACTGTCAAGATCCATTAAAAGACCTGTTGGAGCATTAGGATTAGGGAAGATTACACCGCCATTTTCTTTATAATAGTCTTCTGGAACAATCTTCATATTATCATCAAGCTTCTGCTTCTCATATGGTATACGGTACAGATCAGCCCATACACTATAAAAAGAATATGTAATATCCGGGAATAATACCGGCTTCTTTCCATTAAAAAATGTAAGGAAACACATTGATAACACATCATCTGAGCCCACACCGACAAATACCTGATTATTATCCATTCCATAATAATCTGCAATGCTCTTAACAAGCTTAGTCACATCAGGATCCGGATATAATCTGCAACGGTCTATATCTATTGCTTCCATTGCTTTTCTGACATTTTCTGATGGTCCATATGGATTCTCATTAGTATTAAGTTTAATAACATCCTGAACCTTAGGCTGTTCGCCCGGAACATAAGGTTCAACCTTTCTTATATTACTCTCCCAAGCTTTCATTAATAATCCTCATTTCCGCGTACATTTTTCGCATATTGATTTTATAAACCCATCTCTTTAGCAACTTCTGCAAAATGTGGGAGTGAATTAATTATTGTATCGTATGATACGCAGTAAGCCATCCTTACAAAACCAGCACAGCCAAATGATGAACCAGGAACAATAAGTATATTGTGCTTCTTAGCTGTATCACAGAAAATATTCTCATCTTCTGTTGGTGATTTGACAAAGAGATAAAACGCTCCTTCTGGCTTAATACATTCAAAACCAAGCTTTGTAAGTCCTTCGTAAAGTGCTTTTCTGTTCTTATCATAAGCTTCGATATTAACCTTGGCATCAAGACATCTGGCAATGACCTTCTGCTGTAATGATGGTGCATTAACAAATCCTAATATTCTTGTTGCTACAGAAGCGGCTGACTTCATATCATCTGAATCTGCTGCTTCATCTGGAATCACAAGATATCCGATACGCTCACCTGGAAGTGATAATGACTTGCTGTATGAATATCCAACTATAGTATTATTGTAATATTTAGTAAGATATGGAACTTCTACTCCATCATAAGCAAGTTCTCTGTATGGCTCATCAGCTATAAGGAATATCTCTATGCCTAATTCTTTCTGCTTGTCTTCCATAATCTTAGCTAACTTCTTTATTGTATCTTCTGAATACACAACTCCTGTTGGGTTGTTAGGATTGTTGACAATTACAGCCTTGGTATTCTTGTTAATAAGCTTCTCAAATTCATCAAACTTTGGCTGGAAAGTAGCTGTATCTGGAGATACTGCAACAAGCTTTCCACCAAAATTACTTACATAATTCCTATATTCTCCAAAGAATGGTGCAAATGTAAGCACCTCTTCACCAGGATTGATAATTGTCTTAAGTATTGTATTAAGACCACCTGCCGCACCAACTGTCATAACAATATTAGTGTAATTAAAATGTGTATCAAATCTCTTATTAAGTGACTGTGCAATCGCCTCTCTTACATCTTCAAAGCCTGAATTGCTCATATATCCGTGAAGGACAACTGACTCTTCCTCATCAACTATATTCTTGATTGCCTCATTAACTTCATCCGGAGCCGGCACATTAGGATTACCTAATGAAAAGTCATATACATTTTCTGCTCCATATATCTTAGCAAGCCTGTTACCTTCCTCGAACATCGCTCTGATAACTGAGCTTCCTTTAACAAGTGCTTTCATTGATTCTGCTATCATCTTACTTGTCCTCCAATTCACATAATTATATAGATGTATTATAACAAATCTGACAATTTAATCAATTGCCTGTTGCTCTATTTTTGAATACTGCGATTACATTTTCTGCATAATATACAGTTTCATACTGTGATGAATTCAGGTAACTGCTGACATTGTAATAAGTATCGCTGTATCTTAAGTCCAAAGCTATATACTCTGTCTGTTTGTCGGTATAATATAATTCATACAATATCTTATGCTTTGATAAACTGGCACATAAAAATGTTGTCGCTGTAACACTTGCATCGTCAGGAATTGTACCAAGCCCTTCATTCATAGTATCAATCACCCTTTTATTATTCTCGTCCACATAATTAAACGCATTATCAAGCCTTGATACATTGAATGCCATAAAAAATATAACAACTGCCATAGCTGTCATACGAAGCATTAACATTTTCTTCCTCACATCCATATCGCATATATTAATAATTAAAAGATATATAAGAAGTGCACCTGAACCAAATGAATAGTGAAAATATATGCTATGGAAATATTCATAATCGGACATAAGATTAAACATTATATAAGGTCCAAGAAGAATAAATCTGCTCCACTTTCTTGTACATAATGGTATGAACAAAAGAACACCAAGTGTCTTTAATATATAAGCAATCTTACTTTTATCCATAATCTGCGTAATTATATACGCTGGATTATTAATAACCGTCTTTATTATTCCTGTTATATTACCATTACCTTCCGCAATCATATTATTAAATCTGTCAGAGATTATGCCCGTTCCTATTATCTCAATTATCTTGCAGGCAATGACAAAATACACTATGGATAATATCAGTATAATAAATCCTTTTTTATACATTCTCTTTCCTATTATCATATAAAGTGCAATGAACATAAGAAATACCGGTGCATCTTCCTTTACAAGGCATATAAGTATTGCAGATATTAATATTCCTGTCATATTATCTTTTTCCATATATAGCAGAAATGTAAATATAAGCACTGGAAGAAACATATTCTCGTGTATATCATAAAAGCATCCGCCGCTTATAACCGGATAAAAACAGTATATTATACATATTATTAACGCAGCCCGTCTTGACATTCCTTTGTACTCAGCAAGCCTGCAAAGTGGAATTACTGCTATTGCAATGACTACTGCCTGCATAACCTCAAGCGTCACCGGTGATGATACAAGCATATAAAATGGCAGTATCGTATAAAACATTGGTGATATATGCACACACATATGTGACATAAGATGATCTCTCTCACTTGTATTTAACATTCTGCCCGTCGTCTTCATATAGTGAAACATCTGCGAAAAAAGTCCCATATCAAAATTAGGTGAGCCAAATGACAGATAACGGAACACCATGCATATACTTATAAATGCTGTAATAACACCTGCAACTATCGCAACACCTGTGATATACATTCTTTTACTTATATCTTTTATATCCGCATTATAAGTGGTGCTGTCACTAATATATCCCTTGTAAATCTTGTGCACATAACTATATGAATATACAGCTGCCGCCAGTACAACAAGTGTCATTCCAGCCACAAAATACACATCATTATATTCATATACACACACGCAGGCATATACCAATACAACTCCTGTTAATAAAGTTCCCTCAAGAATACAGGCTTTAAGCCTGTTATTATCCTGAAGCTTTTCAAATATGGCATATAATACTATTGTTAATACCAGCGAGCATATAATAACTGAAACCATATCAACATTTTTAACGTATGACAGGCTGTTTATCATATACCTTCTGCTATTCATTATAAAACTCTCAACTAAACTAACAAAACACCACGCCATAATAAATCTTATGACGCAGTGTTCTAATGTAATTGTATTTCTTAAATTGTTAATGACCCTATACAATCCGCTCTTATCCATCTCGCCTCTGTCCCTCTTGTTAAATACTATTAATGAATTCAGACAAAAACATTATTGCCGCTCCTGTATCCGTTCTCTCTGATGTACAACTTGAAATTGAAAAATATCTTCCATCTGTATCAAAAGAATATTTATCAGTAAGTCTTTGTCTTATATTCTCTTCATATTCTAACAGATATCTTGAAACAAATCCACCAATTACTATATCCCTGTCAAATATAACATACAGATTATTAATTCCTGTTGTAAGATTATCAAGATATTCATCAAGAACTTTGACGCATTGTGCATCACCCTCAGATGCTTTCTTAAAGAATTCATCTATCTGTATGCCAAGGTCTGATGAAAGATTTCTTGCTGAAAGATAACTTTCAACACAGCCCTTCTTTCCGCACATACATTTTCTTCCGTCAGGATATAAAGTCATATGTCCAAATTCACCATATCTGTTATGCTCTCCCTGCACAATCTTATCATTGCTTACACACGCACCACCAACTCCATCATTAATCATAAGATAGAATTTGTCGTGATAGGACTCGTCCATATGAGCATTTTCATTCTTATGGGAATACCAGTAATCAGCAAATGCACTGGCTCTTGCATCGTTCTGTACAGTATAATCATACTTAAGACGACTCGTAATGTTATCAGTCTTATAGTCTCTTGTGTTAAGTGGTGGAGATGAAATTATCATTGTATTATCACTATTGAATATACCCGGCATAGTTATTCCTATGCCAAGTATATTATCAGTATTAATATTATTCTCCTCTATTATATCATCGACAAGCTCTGATACCTTAACTCCATAATCACTTTCCGGACTGAATTCAATATCAACACTTTTCTGGCTTCTTATCTCTCCATTAAGATCTATAAGTGCCACCTTTAATTCATTAGCACGGACGTTAACGCTTATTGCGAATCTTGCATCAGCATTTACCATAATCATCTGGGCTTTTCTTCCTCCTGTTGAGTCAAAACTACCCTCCATAACTATAAGCCCTGAATCTTTTAAAAGCTTGATATTCTGGTTGATTGTCGGAAGTGACAATCCAAGTGTATCCGCAATCTCCTGCCTTGATATTGCACTGCTGTTATATATAAGCTTAAATATTCTGTTCTTATTATACTTTCTAACCTCTGACGTTGTTATTTTCTGTGATGAAATCATTTATTCTCCAAATACTGCCTTATAATCTTTCTGGAACTTCTCAATACCTGCATCTGTTAATGGGTGATGAACCATCTGCTCAATAACCTTATAAGGAACAGTTGCTATGTCAGCTCCTGCAAGTGCACAGTCTGTTATATGTATAGGATTTCTTACACTTGCACATATAATCTCTGTCTGGATATCATAATTAGAAAATATACCAACAATATCTTCAATAAGCTGGATACCCGGCTGTGATATATCATCAAGTCTTCCAAGGAATGGGGATACATATGCTGCACCTGCTCTTGCTGCTAAAAGTGCCTGATTAGCTGAAAAGATAAGTGTTACATTACACTTTATTCCTTCTGCTGAAAGCACCTTAACTGCCTTAAGGCCTTCTACTGTCATAGGAATCTTAACTACCATATTAGGATGAATCGCAGCAATCTCACGGCCCTCTTTAATCATTCCTTCCGCATCTACTGTAGTTGCCTTAACTTCACCACTTATAGGTCCATCAACAATACTTGTAATCTCTTTAATTACTTCATTAAAATCTCTGCCTTCTTTGGCAATTAATGATGGATTAGTTGTAACTCCGCAGATTACACCCATATCATTAGCTTTTCTGATATCATCAACATTTGCCGTATCAATAAAAAATTTCATAAAACCTCCATTCTGCATATACACTATCTGTTATTATTATGCCAGATACATCAATTACATTTTCTCAAATACCCCTTTTAATGCAGGATATATGTCTTTAAATGTATTATAACGTGAATTATACCTGTCTGCAATGTCTTTTTCCGGCTCGATTGTCCTACATATTCCAACAATGCTGTCTGCCGCCTGCTTAACATTTTCATATTCACCAGCCGCCACCATAGCAAGCATAGCAGCTCCCATAGACGGACCCTCTTCTGACTTTAACAGATGTACATTAATTCCCAGCACATTAGCCATAATTGTACACCAAAGCTCACTCTTAGCACCACCACCGCACATCTTGGTTTCTGTGATGTTAATTCCAAGCGACCTGGCAATCTCAAAAGAGTCCCTTATCGCAAATGCAACACCCTCAAGCACCGCCTGTGTCATATCTGTCCTTGTGCTGTCCATAGTCATTCCTGTAAATGTTGCTCTTGCAAGCGGGTCATTATGTGGTGAACGCTCTCCCATAAGATATGGAAGAAAATATATATGATTATTGCCAAGCATATCTTTAGTTATATGTGACTGTGCTTCTTTGTAATCTGTATCCTTTAAAATATTATCCATCCACCAGCCATTGCAGGAAGCTGCACTTAACATACAGCCCATAAGATGATAATAGCCGTCCGCGTGGTCAAAGGAATGAAGTGCATTATTATTATCAACGCTAAAGTTACTGCTTGATATAAATATTGTTCCGCTTGTTCCAAGAGAAATATTGCACATTCTGTCCCCAACAGTTCCAGTACCTACTGCCGCAGCAGCATTATCACCTGCTCCAGCAGCTACACATACATTGTCTGGAAGTCCAAGCTCCATAGCAGCTTCTTTAGTAATACAGCCAACCTTTTCGTAGCTTTCATACAAAGCCGGAAGCTGTTTTCTTGAAATTTTGCATATGTTAATCATCTCTTCTGACCAGTCACGCTTTTTAACATCTAATAAAAGCATACCTGACGCATCCGATACATCTGTGCAATGTACTCCTGTAAGCCTGTAGGCTATATAATCTTTAGGAAGCATTATCTTAGCAATCTTTTTGAAATTGTCAGGCTCATTATTCTTAACCCAGAGAAGCTTAGGAGCCGTAAAGCCAGCAAATGCTATATTCGCTGTATATTCTGTAAGCTTATCCTTTCCAATCTCATTATTAAGATAATCACATTCCTTAGTTGTTCTTCCATCATTCCAAAGAATTGCCGGTCTTATTACATTATCATTCTCATCAAGAATAACAAGACCGTGCATCTGACCTCCGAAGCTTATTCCTGCAACCTTGTCCTTATCTATATCCTTTATAAGCTCTTTGATTCCTTCACAGGTCTTATCATACCAGTCTGTCGGATTTTGCTCTGACCAGCCTGGCTTTGGAAAGCTTATAGGATAAGTCTTAGATACTGTATTTACAATATCACCTGTTGGTTCCATCAATATCAGCTTAACCGAAGATGTTCCAAGGTCAACACCTATATAATACATACCGCACCCCATTTCTATAAACTATTATCTATTTACGTTATAATCTTAACTATGCAAAAGGATTTTCTGACTTATAAAGCACGCCTGCCGGCTGGTTATATGATATGTCCTCAACGCCAAGATACTTAAACACATCAAACAAAGCCTTTCCATAATGTCCAAATGCTACTGCCCCATGATGAGGATAATTCTTCTCAACAAGCACGTGTCTGTAAAATCTTCCCATTTCATTAATTGCAAATATTCCTATAGCACCAAATGAACGTGTTCTTACAGGAAGAACTTCACCCTGTGCAACATACGCCCTTAACTGGCTGTCTGAAGTACTCTGTAACCTGAAAAATGTAATATCACCAGGTACAATATCTCCCTCAAGTGTTCCGTTAGTAACTTCTTCTGGAAGTGAACGTGCCATAATCATCTGGTTCTTCATCTCACAGAATGAAAGCTTGCACGCTGCTGTATTGCCACAATGGAAGCCCATAAATGTATCCTTAATTGTATAATTGAATCTGCCCTTAATATCTTCTTCGTATATATCTGATGGAACCGTATTATTAATATCAAGAAGTGTAACAACATCATCGCTTACAACTGTTCCTATGAATTCACTTAAAGCTCCGTATATATCAACCTCACAGGATACAGGTATTCCCATAGCTGTAAGACGTGAATTAACATAGCAAGGAACAAAGCCAAATTGTGTCTGAAATGCTGGCCAGCATTTTCCTGCGATTGCAACATATTTTCTTGAACCCTTATGTGCTTCTACCCAGTCAAGAAGTGTAAGCTCATACTGTGCAAGCTTAGAAAGTATCTCAGGTTTCTTATTACCTTCTCCTAATTCCTTCTCCATACTCTTTACAACCGCTGGAATTCTCTCATCTCCTGCGTGATTATTATAGCTTTCAAAAAGGTCAAGCTCTGAATTCTCTTCTATCTCAACGCCAAGATTGTATAACTGGTTAATTGGTGCATTGCAGGCGAGGAAATTATTAGGTCTTGGTCCAAAGCTTATAATCTTAAGATTATTTAACGCATATACAGCCTTTGCAACCGGTATGAATTCGTGAATCATATCTGCACATTCACTTGCTGTTCCTACTGGATATTCCGGAATATATGCCTTAACTCCTCTTAATTTCAGGTTGTAGCTTGCATTAAGCATACCACAATAAGCATCTCCTCTGTTACCTACAAGGCCTCCATTAGCTGATGTTTCTTCTGCTGCCGCAACGAACATCTTAGGTCCGTCAAAATATTTAGCAAGCATAGTTTCTGCAATTTCTGGTCCAAAATTACCAAGATATACACATAAAGCATTACAGCCAGCTTTCTTGACATCTTCTAATGCCTGCTGCATATGTATCTCGCTTTCGACTATACATATTGGACATTCATATATTTCATCTGCATTATATTTGTTCTTGTAAGCCTCAACTAAAGCTTTTCTTCTGTTCACTGACAGGCTCTCTGGGAAACAGTCCCTGCTCACTGCCACAATTCCGATTTTAATAGATGGTTTGTTATTCATTGTAAAATCCTCCATTTCTGTAACACCCGTTACTACAAGTATGGGGACACATCCTGCTATATGACGTATCCCCTTACTTTTAATAAATACATTTCAAAAAGTTACTTATATAATATTATTTTTTTGTATATTTTGCAATACATTAAGCAGCTTTTATAAAATATTTTATATAAATCACTCAATTATTCACTAACTAGTTTTATAACAATTATTTATTATCTGGTGTATGCCACTTCCATTCCTGTACCTCTGGAAGGTCCATACCATACTCACTTATATACTGCTTATGCGCAACTAAAGTATCTCTCATCTTCTGGAGAAGATATGAACCCTTGTTGCCAAGCTGTGGAAGTGCATTGATAACAGCCTGTACAAGATGATAACGGTCAATCTCGTTCTGCACTCTCATATCAAATGGAGTTGTAATCGTACCCTCCTCCTGATAACCGAATACCTGAAGATTTCTGTTATGTCTGTAATATGTAAGCTCGTGTATAAGTGTTGGATAGCCGTGGAATGCAAATATAATCGGCTTATCCTTTGTAAATAAAGCGTCATAATCTGTATCTGACAGACCGTGAGGGTGCTGTGTATTAGACTGTAACTTGAATAAATCGACTACATTTATAAATCTAATCTTTAAATCAGGCATATTATCTCTTAATATTGTAACAGCCGCAAGTGCTTCAAGTGTAGGTGTCTCACCACAGCCAGCAATTACTACATCTGGTTCTTCTCCCTGGTCATTACTTGCCCATTCCCATATGCCAACACCCTGTGTACAGTGCTTAACAGCCTGTTCCATAGTAAGCCACTGTGGTCTTGGGTGCTTAGATGTAACAAGCACATTGACATAATCACGGCTTCTTATGCAATGGTCAAAGCAAGAAAGCAAGCAGTTAGTATCTGGTGGAAGATACATTCTTACCACATCCGCCTTCTTATTAGCTATATGGTCAAGGAAGCCTGGATCCTGATGTGTAAATCCGTTATGATCCTGCTGCCATACATTTGATGAAAGAATAAGGTTAAGTGAAGCAATTGACTGTCTCCAAGGAAGCTGTGAACATACCTTTAACCATTTAGCGTGCTGTGCCGCCATAGAGTCTACTATTCTGATAAATGCTTCATAGCTTGCAAAGAAGCCATGACGTCCTGTAAGAAGATATCCTTCTAACCAGCCTTCACACATATGCTCTGAAAGCATTGAATCCATTACACGTCCGTCCTTGGCAAGGAATTCATCATTATCCTTAAGAACATTATTCCAATCCCTGTTAGTCTCCTCAAATACTTTGCCTAATCTGTTAGACATTGTTTCATCTGGTCCAAAGATACGGAAGTTCTTAGTTTCTTCATTTAACTTAAATATATCTCTTACAAAACCTCCAAGTTCAATCATATCCTGACCATCTTTTGCTCCTGGGAAAGGTACGTCAACGCCGTAATCCCTGAAATCTGGAAGTCTTAAATCTCTTAAAAGCTTACCACCATTAGCGTGAGGATTGGCACTTATTCTGTGATCTCCTTTTGGTGCAAGTGCTCTTAACTCTGGAATTAATCTGCCATTTTCATCAAACAATTCTTCTGGCTTATAGCTTTCAAGCCAATCATTAAGCTGCTGTAAATGTTCTGGTCTATCCATCATAATTGGAACCTGATGTGCCCTGAAAGTTCCCTCAATTTCCTTGCCATCAACAACCTTTGGTCCTGTCCAGCCCTTTGGTGTTCTAAGTACAATCATAGGCCAGAATGGTCTTTCTGTCTTACCTTCTTCTCTTGCTTCTCTCTGTATTTCCTTAATCTCCTCAATAACAGTATCTAATGTCTCTGCCATCTTTCTATGCATTGTCATTGGATCATTGCCCTCAACAAAATATGGTTTCCAGCCACATCCGTGGAAGAAACTTTCTATCTCATCGTGTGATATACGTGAGAATATTGTAGGGTTGCTTATCTTATATCCATTAAGGTGTAATATTGGAAGCACTGCTCCGTCTGTCACAGGATTGAGGAACTTATTAGAATGCCATGCTGTAGCAAGTGGTCCTGTCTCAGCTTCACCATCACCAACAATACAAGTTGTTATAAGATCCGGATTGTCAAATACCGAACCAAATGCATGTGCTATCGAATAACCAAGCTCACCACCCTCATTAATTGAACCTGGTGTCTCAGGCGCAACGTGGCTTGATATTCCTCCTGGGAACGAGAACTGTTTGCAAAGCTTCTTTAATCCGTTCATATCCTGACTTACATTCGGATATACTTCGCTGTATGTTCCCTCAAGGTATGAGTTAGCTACAAAGAAATTGCCGCCGTGACCAGGACCAGATATAAGCACCATATCAAGATCATACTTCTTAATAGCTCTGTTCATATGACAGTAAACGAAATTCTGACCCGGAACTGTACCCCAGTGACCTACGATTTTCTTCTTAATATGTTCCTTCTTTAAAGGCTCTCTTAAGAGAGGATTATCTAAAAGATAAAGCTGGGCAGCTGCTAAGTAATTGGCAGCTCTCCAATATGCGTCCATCTTTTCAAGATATTCATCTGTAATTGGCATCTTTTCAACACACATTTCTTCGTTCATCCTTAACCTCATTTCTATGACAATGATATTGCCACTTAATAATTGTTATCTATTTTAAAATCACTTCTGTAAATATCTTTTATAAATATATTTTACAAAAGTGATTTTATATTAGCACATCTTAATCAAATGTCAATATAGCTTTCACAAAAATACATAAAAAATACAAGCACTATCACAAAAGGCTGTCCAATATTGATATGCCTCTTTACCTGACACAAAATGTTCTGTAAAGATTAGCCATATCATAATCGGACAGCCTTTATTTTTAACATAATTACAATTTATATTATCATTACTATTTCATTATTACTGCTTATTAAATATAGCATTAAGCTTTGGGACTTTATTCATAAGTGCCTTAACAATAAAATAAGCCGCTACACCATATAATGCACCTGTGATTGTACCGACAAGCACATCTGTTGGATAATGTACTGTAAAGTACAGTCTAGAAAATGCTATAAGTGCCGCAAGTACCAGTGCCGCACTTCCTTCCTTCTTTCTCCACATAAATATTGACACTGCCGCAGCAAACGAAGCTGACGAATGTCCTGATGGGAACGAATAATCGTGAATAGAATTAAATATTCCATATAAATTCTCGAATTCATTGCCAACAACAAAATTCTGTCCAACTACCCAGAATGCTCTTGGTCTTGCCCATAGATGCTTCATTATTCCATTACAGAATATAAGCGACAATATAAGTGCTATTGCCATTGTAAGCCCTGCTTTTTTATATTTCTTAGGAAGAACTGTAAGCATAAGCACAGCTAATACTATCCAGAACCAGCCTGCATTCCCCAATGTAGTAATCACATAAAATATTGGATTAGTTATTGGGTTATGTAATGTTTCAAACCAATGTAATATCTGAATTTCCATTATATAACAGCCACTTTTAATGTGGTCTCTCCTTTCCACAATTGACCTAATATATTAATCAATTGAAATCATATTGTGGAATTATAAATGAATATATATATATTGTCAATTTAACTTTACAGCCCTCTGGCATATACATTTATTCTTTCTTCCCTTATATCCATAACTGTATTCTGCTTCAATTGCTATGTCATACAGCATTGCCGTCCTGTCCGCATATAACAGCGTAACTGTATACTCTGCATCTGAACTGACAGTCTCATTAAATGACTTACAGAAACTTCTCATAAGCTGTGTTGTAAATACATCATCTGGAATATCATCATATTCACCCGTTATGTAACCATCTGACACTTTATCCAAAGCATAATCAAATGCCCCATTAATACTGCTGTTCATCTCCATATTACAGTAATTATCACTGATAATCGAATTATGTATAATCACAATCAGAATAATAATAACCATCATTCCAGAACTACTTATTATTAATCTCATATCACTCCTTATCTATATTACATTGCGCCGACATCTCAATTTAACGTGGCAAATCCATATTTGTATTTATTCAATCCCCATCATCTTTATTTCGTAGAGCAAATCCAGATTTATCCTTATTGTGCTGGGACGTACTACACCGCCATCTCAACCCTTACAAGTGCCTTATAATCACACAGCTTATTAAGTCCGAACAATCTCGACTTTACAGGATATTTAATATTCAGGCGGTAATAATCATAATCTGCGGCTGCATCATAATATTCATAACTTACATCTGCCCCATATTGTGCAGCTATCTCGCATACCTTTTTATTAGTATCATAATCAATATCCCTGTGTTCATAACTTATGCCATTTATCTGGATTACATCTTTTATATACTGCTGTAACTCACTGCCTTTGCTTACACTTTTATTAACAGCAATAAAATCGAGCGATATCAGACATATAAAAGAAAGTATTACAAGATATGCCGAAGCTTCTACTATTATCTTCATTATGCACCTACCTGTAGAACAGCTTTGCAAGCTGTGTACCCTCTAATACAGTGCATTTGTTCATACATATCCCTAAGAATGTAAATGCTATTGCAAGTCCTGTAATACATATAATCACATCACCATATTCTTCCAATAAATATTCCATTATACTATCCCCTTTCATTTCTTAGATTGTATTTCAATTAAACTATTGATTTATATTAAATATCTATATCAACCACCAAGCATTTTATCAGCAAGCATTGCGTACATATTTATCATTGATAATATAAATACTATAGCAATGCACGTCTCACCTAATTTTTCTAATATAAAGTCCATGCCAAGCCTTTCTCCACCTTTAATATTACCAGCAGCAAATCTTTACCTACTCGTCACTAATGATATTCTCTTCCACCTTATTAACGTATAGACAGACACAATCTTTAACAATATTAATATTACACATTACAAATACAGTGTTATAACAAGCATCATATCAACAGACATTTTCAATGCCATAAGAAATACAGGTATGTATTCCATAAATTTAAATAAACTTATCCTGTCCTTATAAGCAATCTCTGACTGCTTGTTTATAAGCTCGTTATTTCTCTGTATTAAAGAATTAATAGTTTCATCTACCTGATTGTCTGGCAATTCCGATACTGAATATAATGTTCTTACTGTCGACATTATATCTGTCTGTCCATACTCCGACAGAAATTCATAATATGGCTTAATATCTGATGGGTCTGCCTCTATGTTCCTTATAAAAGTATCAAGTGAATTCTTAATTATATACGGACTTTCATCGTAAGTATCTTCAATTGCCGCAATCAATGGCATATTCTCAAGATTAAGTGCAACATTTCTTAACCAGTCAGAAAATGCCTGTCTTAAATTGTTAGTAAGCTTTTTCATTGCAGACTTTTTATTAATCAACGGATAAATAACCATTACAGCCATTGCCATAACAAGATATACAAATATAAAATAAAAACCATTAATAAACGCCAGGCCTGCCAATATTCCAAGCACTGTTATAACTGGAATTATCTTCTCAATTATATTCCATACATTGGTTTTAAACACAAGCTTATAATATTTCCTGCTGTTAGTATCAATATCTTTATCATTAAGAATTTCATATCCGTAATGTTTATTCGTGAAAGCATAGAATAATATACATAACACAAGGAATATCACTGCTGTCCCCTGATACAGCCAGTCATCAACTATGTTTCCCTGTCCGCTTTTATATCGGTTAAGCATGGCACTCATAAATATTGTAAGACCTGAAAGCACTATGCTTATAATAACTCCTATGGTTGTATCCCTTTTTACATTCTTGATTTCAAGCTCCTGCCTGTATATTCCTTTAATCCACCTGTCAGAGTCATCAAGAAGCACTCTAAGTGCATTCTTATACCTTCCACCTCTCTTTTCAATTCCAATAATAAACTTATGAAGTGTCCTTATACGGCTGCAATTATACTCTTTCTCTATGATATAAAGTGCATTAGCATATACATCTTCTCCCATACCATATTCAAGCTCGTCCATAGCCTGCTCTATCACCCTGCCAAGAGTGCCGCCTGCTATCTTGCCTGTATCTTCTAAAGCTGTGTATATCTTAGGATTTCTCATAAATGAATACGCCATCTGATGGAGATATATATCAACGTCCATAAACTTTTTAAGCCTGTTATTATTGTAGTACCTTTTTCTTATAATACCCGGAATAACGCTTATGGACACAAGACCAGTAATTATTACACATACAGGCTTAAGGCCATATATCATACTTATTCCGAATATCACAAGAAGTCCTGTTGTTATTGCTAAAATATATTTCTTCATTGAGAAATCATATCCATATGCTGATATATCTTTAATTACTGAACGCCCCGAAAAATATCTAATTAATCTTTTCATATATGTTCTTTATGCCTCTCCTTTTAAATTTATCAAGAATATCTTCCGGGACAGTTTCGTCTGTAAATGTGCCGTCTTCGTATATTACACAGCAGTGATTAACAGAATTGCACCTTGAAAGAAAACCTATCTGCTTAATCCTCCTTTTCTCGTGCTTGTCACATTCCACAAGCACAACAAGATCTATATATTTGTATACACTATTGATAAATCTTTCATTGACACTGCTGTTGCCAAGCATATTGTACATTCTGTCAGGCATATCCCTTACCTCATCCAGATGCATAGTTGTCATACAATATGAACCTGTAGACAAACTGTTAAGCAGATGTGCAACTTCTGGTCCTCTTGACTCTGACAGCAAAATCCAATCTATATTATGTCTTAACCCAGCCTTTATGATATCCTGGTATGTAACCTTGTCATCCACAAAAAATTCAACACATTTTTTATTAGGATTAATCTTTCTATAATGTATCTCCTGATTATCCTCATATACTCCTGCCTTCTCATTATGCGGAATTTTCGTTGACAGATACTTTACAAGCTCTGTCTTTCCTGCGTGTGGCTGTCCTCCCACAACTATGCTAAGGTGTGCAGTAACACTATTCTCCAAAAGATTAATAATGCTTTCCGGGGCATAATCTGACTCAACTAAATCCTTATGCGAAAATCTCAGATATTCTGGTATCTTTCTTATAGACATACTTTTCTTGTGACACCTTGATTCGTGCCATATAGAAATTCTAAGCTTCTCTGTATTGGCCTCAAGAATAGGTCTGCTTCTGTTAAATGAAACACCCATTATATTGGCAAGCTTTATTGATACATTTTCCACATATCTGTCACTTAATTCCTTGCCTGAAATATAACTTCCAATGCCAAGCTCAGTTATCCAAAGATTATAACCATCCCATTCTATATCCGTCACATTATCATTATTTATTTCCTGTGCTATCTCACTGAATAATTCATCTTTATTCTTTTCAATAATGTCTTTTAAATCTTCTTTATCCATATTCCACCCCATTTACTGCACACCTTCTTAATTATTTCATAGCTTCATATATCTGTGACTCATACTCAATATCTTCTATCGCTCCTGTTGTCTTTCCACTTACTATTGTCACAACCGCCGCTGTTAAAAGTAAGGCTGCAAGCACACCAGCAAGTGCAACAACAACTTTTCCATAATGTTCTATTATATCGTGCAAATATATATCCTCCTATAAATATATCTATTGATTATAATATATCAGATTATAATAATCCTAAATCCTGATATTCTATAATCAATTAAACTTTAAATTAACGGGAAACTCCTGTATATGACAGGTAATGAATAACACTTATATGTGTTATCTAGAAATCTTATGTACTTCCTGATGTAAGTTAAGATTATATTAAAAACGCGTTTTTCATATTGATACTATATCACTATATTATATATTTGTAAAGTATTATTTTAAAAATATTTTTATTTTATATAACTTTCATTTTATTTATATATAGCACATTCACTTGCAGCAAACTACATATTGTAAACTACATATTAGAGCGATTACACGTTATCATTACATAATACTTTTTTGTAACAGGGATCTTTATCAGATTTTCATATTACACTAAAAATCCCTTCAGGCAATATCTGCCCGAAGGGATAATAAATCATTCTTTAGATTATTAGCATCTGGTTATTCACCTTTTTTAAGTTCAATTTCACCTGAATCATTAGATAATGTAAGTGTCTTTGACTTGTTAGAAATCTTAAATGTATACTCGTCTGTCTGTGTTCCACCAAGAACTGACTTGTTGATAGTTATTTTGTCTCCATCAACGGAATATGTAATATTAAGTTGAATTCCGCTTAACTGCATAGTTCCCTGACCATCTGCCTCGAAATTAAATACAACATCATATCCGTTATCATTACCACTCCAGCTTCCCTCTACACTTGATGACTTACTTCCGCAAGCTGTAAATGCCAAAGCGAATACCATAATCATAGCACTTATTATTAAACTCTTAGTCTTTTTCATAGACGCCTCCTTTCTTCTTTCTGTATATATTTAAGCATTTGCAAAACGCTTAATCTTAATCTAATTATCCTTGCTTAAAAGCTCCACAATATCAGCAAATTTCATTGCGTGCGATGCCTTTATCAATATATTATCATTATCCTTAAGGATTGACGAATATGCCATATTGAATTCTTCCATATCATCAAAGCTGTGTATCTCACAATCATATGAACCAAAATGTGTTTCCATATAATCGTCTGTTCCCATAGCGATATGTCTTGCCAGATCACCAATAGTAATAAGAACATCTATATTCTTAGTACCTATATACTGTCCAACATCATAGTGGAGATTTTTCTCATTTTCTCCAAGCTCATACATATTACCAAGTATACATACTTTTCTGCCAATAGCCATATCAAGCACATCAACAGAAGCCTTCATAGATACAGGATTAGCATTATAACAGTCATCTATTAATGTATATTTACTTGTTTTGATAATGTTATTTCTGCCTGAAATAGTCTTTAAATCAGTTATTCCGTCTGCTATCTGTGCAGAAGTAAGCTCTAATGCCGCACCAACACAGGCTGCTGCAAGTGCATTGTATATCATATGATGTCCAGGAACCGGCACAGTAACCTCAAAATCCTTACAGCCATCTACACAATTAAGACCTGATATTACAAATTTAGTTCCACTAAGCCCAAGATTTTCTATATCCTTGGCATACACACCGTCTTTATAGTTAATTCCAAATCTTTCAGGCTTCTTTCCATTAACCTCATCTACAGTGATAAGCTTATCATCATCGCCGTTAAGTATCGCTATTCCGTCAGGCTTCATATTATTGAAAATCTCTGTCTTGGCCTTTAATATTCCATCTCTTGTCTTAAGATTTTCAAGATGACACAGACCTATATTAGTTATTACGCTTATATCTGGCTGGGCAATTTTTGATAATCTGTCCATTTCTCCGAAATCACTTATTCCCATTTCAAGAACAGCAACTTCATCATCATCTCTTAAGCGGAATACTGTAAGAGGAAGTCCTATTTCATTATTGAAATTACCTTCTGTCTTTAACACTTTATACTTCTTGTTAAGCACATAACTGATTGTTTCTTTAGTGCTTGTTTTACCTACACTTCCTGTTATACCTACAACCTTGATATCAAGATTATTACGGTATAAAAGTGCCATATCCTTTAACGCCTGAAGACTTGATTTAACCTTTATATAAGAATTAGTCTGTCCTTCAAGTTCTTTTTCTGATATAACACACAACGCTCCATCATTAAAGCAGTTGTCTATGTATTGGTGTCCGTCAGTTCTCTCGCCACATATGGCAACAAACAATCCGCCATTCTGCACTTTACGGCTGTCAGTTGTTATGTCTGTCACTTCTTTATCAAGGTTATCTTCACTGCCATAATATACGCCATTGCAGGCTTCTGCTATAGCTCTTAATGTCATTCCACGCATAAATAATAATCTCCATTCAATATTAATTATACTTTTCTAAAGATATTTCTATAATCTTCTTAGTAAGTTCATCATATGACATTCCTACAGCCGCAGCTTCCTGTGGAAGTAAGCTTGTTCCTGTCATTCCCGGAAGTGTATTAATTTCAAGGCAGTATATATCTCCGTCTTCATTAAGAAGTTCATCTACTCTTGCATATGTAGTAACTCCAGCTGTCTCACAGGCTTTCTCTGCCCATCTTTGCATTTTCTCTGATATTTCCTTAGGAAGATTAGCTGGACAAGTCTCCTTAGTTGCTCCTGCCTTATATTTATTCTTATAATCATAAAATCCGTCAAGCGGTTCTATCTCTATAACTGGAAGTGCCTTTCCATTAAGTACACCTACAGAGAATTCTCTTCCCTTAATGAATTCTTCTACAAGTATATTATCTTCATATGAGAATGCATCTGTTAAGGCTCTCTTGAATTCTTCTTCGCTATTAACAATAGATACTCCTACACTTGAACCACCACAACAAGGCTTAACCACACAAGGAAATGGAACATATTCTACCTTATGTCCCTTGTGGAGTGCTATGCCCTTAGGCATTGGAATACCCTCTGGAACAAGAACCTTTTTAGTAAGCTCCTTGCTCATTGATATGGCACTGCTTATATAATCAGTTCCTGTGTACTTAATTCCCATAAGTTCAAATGCTGCCTGTATCTTTCCGTCCTCACCATTGCTTCCGTGAAGCCCCATAAATACTATGTCTGCTTTCTGGCAGAGTTCAAGAACATTATCTCCAAAGAAACCTTTTCCCAAAGCTTTTCTTGCTTCAAGTTCCTTCTCAACATCAGGAGTCTGGTTCTTTAAATATTTGCAAAGCTTTTCCAAATCATTGTCATTATTAAAAAAGTTATCAACATTTTCACTATCTATACCGAAAAAAACATCCACAATGTTAGCATTGTATCCATTTCTTCTTAAAGACTCACACACTTTGGTACTTGTAAGAATTGATATATCTCTTTCAGTGCTTGTACCACCTGCTAATACAACTATATTCATTATTAATCCTCTTTTCCACACACAATCTCTTATTGTATAGTTCTCCTGTGCATACCTTATAGAATATAACATTTATTAACAACATATGCAATCAATATCGTAATTAGTTACATACTTTTCCACAATATCAACATACTTATACACATTTTATGTGAATTCACAAAATTCTGTAATATTATCCATTTTATCGCATATATTATGTTAATTTTCTGACAATTATCACTACTGACGCAGTCTTAATCCTTCATATTTGGTATGTGCAAGAAGACATTTTCTAAGTGAATTATATCTATCAGTAATGTCGCCCTCTGGCACAGCAACTTCAATGGACTCCGCCATAATATCAATAAGCCCGTCATTTAATTCACTTCTCATAGAAGTTAATATATCAAGCTTCTCTTTATAATCATATGCATCAAGAAATCTTATCAGCTTGCTGTCCTGTACAGTATTCTCATCTGAATTGTAGGTGTCAGCAATATTCCCATTATCAGATGAGACATTTTCTGTCTTATAATCAATAGATTTATTCTCTGTATATCTATTTCCTGCTATGTCGCAGGCAGACTTATCTACTGTATATGTATTATCCGCTGAAACCATATTAACATTGTCTATCGATTTATTATAAGCAGATGTATCATCGGATTTCTCAAGTGCTTTTCCTGTATTAATATCTATAAGTTCAAATCTGTATTTCTGCTCTACATCAGGATATTTATTATGGTCAACTTCGCTCAAAAACATATCATATGGTCTTACATATAACTCATATGAGCCGTATAGCCCCTGATACACAACCATTTTCTCCTTAGTCTCTGAGTGTATCGCAACGCCTCTTACCTGATACAGCTTATTCTTAAAATGTCTGTAAAAACCACCAATAACTAATTCTCTTTGCATAATCACTCCTCCTGTTGCTTTTATATAAAATTAAACTTTTTCGTTAATTTATTATTTTATTAAGATTAAGGATTTTGCGTACTTTTTTAAAGTGTTATAATCTACTTGCGTACTTAATACAATTCTATTATCTGCTTAGAAATCGTGCGCAGAAATGAGGTTATAATATGAAACAGGTAGATTTGCACGTACACTCAACATATTCTGACGGAACTAATACTCCCTCAGAGCTTATAGCAATTGCTTCTTCTAAAAATCTTAGTGCCATCGCCCTTACCGACCACGATACTCTTGACGGAATACCAGATGCCCTTAAAGCCGCTGGTAATTCAGAGGTGGAATTAATACCCGGTGTTGAATTAAGCACTAATTTTAATAATACCGAAGTCCATATCGTAGGACTTTTTATTGATTACACTAACAATGCCATCAATGATTATCTTAAAACACAGCGCGAGTCACGCATCAACCGTAATATTGCAATATGTGAACGCTTCTCATCAATTGGTATTAATATTACATATGAACAAATGTTAAAATTATACCCTGATGCTGTTATAACAAGAGCACATTTTGCTGATTATCTTGTTAAGAATCATTACACAGGCGACCGCAACGAAGCCTTTGACAGATACTTAAGTCCCGGAAAGCCCTGCTTTGTGAACAGGCATAAGGTTGACCCTTCTGAGGCTGTAAGCATTATTCATCAGGCTGGCGGCGTTGCTGTGCTTGCACACCCAATTCTTTACCACCTTGGCAAAGCCCAGATGAATGAGCTTATTAACCACGTATGCTGTGCCTCAATTGATGGAATTGAAGCAATTTATTCAACCTATAAACCTGCCGATGAAAGGGAAATCCGCAAAATCGCCAAAGAACATAATCTTCTCTTATCCGGAGGCTCTGATTACCACGGTGCTAACAAGCCTAACATACAGTTAGGAACAGGTCTTGGACATCTTTTTGTTCCTTACGAAATAAAAGATGCCCTTTACGAAAGAAGCCTTACTTTTCGTCAACAACCTGAAAAATATAGAACTTAATAATTGTTTTCCGTCTCGTTTCGTGGTTGTTCTTCCTTGTCCGAAAATCAATCTTTTTACGCATCTTTCTTTCATCACATTACATCACAAGTTATTAAAAAGTGTGTCAAAAGGTGTGTCATACCGATAGTATATCACAGAAACAAAACACATGAAACAAAAAGAGGCTCTGCAGGTACCTCTTGTACCTGCTGCCTCTCTCAATTACAGCGCAGCCATTATTTTGCTTAGCTCTTTTCGTTTTGTATCTTCCATCACATCACAATAGAGATCCATTGTCATAGCAAAGGTACTGTGTCCGAGAATGGCTTGTAATACTTTCGGGTCCATTCCGTTCTCTATGCACCTGGTAGCAAAGCAATGGCGCAGTGTGTGAAATGTGCAGTCTATATTTATCCCTGCCTCATTCATTTCTGCAACTATTTTCCGCTGATCCGTTCTCACATTCATATCAAAATGAGGCGTTCCATGATTTGACGTAAATACAATATGCTCCATTTCTGGCAAAGGTTGCCAATATTTCCCGACTTTGAATTTTTGCAGTCGTTGCTTGCTTCTCCATTCTTTCAGAAGGGTATAGAGTTCGCTGCCTTTTTCCATCGGGATAATACGGCGGCTTGCCTCTGATTTTGGAGTATCTAAGTATTGACCTCTACCAGGCACATAGCAAAGCGTATGTGTAATATGGATTTCTCCATGCTCAAAATCCACGTCCTGCCATTGCAGACCCAGAACTTCCCCGATTCTCATACCGGTAAGGCTTGCCATTCTATACAGAGGATAATAATAGCTGTCTTTCGCTGCATCCAAGAATTGCCTTTCTACTTCTGCAGATAGAGCTTTGCCCTTCCTGCTTTCTTTGAACTTGGGCGGTGTGGTGTTATCCATCGGATTTTTTGAAATAATCCCATTCCTGGCCGCCTGCCTCAATGAGTCGTAAAGTAAAAAATTGATAGTTGAAGCTACTGTCTTGGATCGCTCTGCAGCTGCTTTATTTATAAACTTCTGTATCATATCCGCCCTCAAATTTTTAACCTGCTTCTTTCCTAACACTGTTTTGATGTATCTGTTATAGACATTCTCGTATAGGTTAATTGTGGAATCCTTGCAATCTGCTCTTTTGTAAACATTGAGCCATTCTATAAACCAGGTATCAAATAATATAGCTTTTTCTTTGCTATATAGTCCATGCTCAACCTCATATCGCTTATCTCTCAGTGCCTTTTTAGCATCTGGCAATTTTCGACTATATCCGGAGTATATCACGCCTGCATATTTGAAGCGCCACATATACCGCCCATCTTTTCGCAATGTTATACCGGTAGGCAGGGTTTTATCTGTTTTCGTTGCCATATCGTCACATCCTCCCAATAGGCGGGGCAATGCACCTCACCTGCTCACTTACTTGCATTCCTGCATAATCTCCATAGCCAGCTTAAAACCTAAAGTGAAGCCTGCCTTTTCGGAGGCTCTGGCAAATGCCACACTATGCTCAAAAATCTGCTGTTGCTTTCTATAATCTTCCTGGATTTCTCCCGGAAATACTTTATCAAGGGTTACAGACAGTTTATCAAATTCCCTTTTCTGTTCTTCACTATATGGGGTTTCCTCATTTTGGCTTGCTTTATAATTCTCATAGATTTGTTCGATTGCTTTCATGTTCATACTCCTTTGCTTTTTATAATATTTCGTTTCTGATTACAGATTACATCATTCTAGTTATGTTGTCAAATATTTTTACACTTTTTTGATTACATTCTATATTTTTTTGATTGCAAATGTTTCTAATCAAGATTATAATATAAACATCAATCCATAGAAGGAGGTGCAACCAGTGGTAAGTGACAAAATTAAGGCTCTATTGAATATAAAAGGTAAAAAATACAAAGAACTTGCTCAGTTATTTGGAATAAGCGAGCAAGCTATGCGAAATAAATTTGCTAGAGGCAGTTTCTCAGCAGATGAGCTAATTAGAATTGCTGACTTTGTGAATTGCCAACTTGCTTTCAATATTGATGCCAATCAAAAAGTCATTTTAACAATAGAAGATTTGAGAAATCCTGTTACTAATACCGAAAAATAATCTAAACATAGGAGGCTAGCTATGGATATATCAAAACGTTACAGTGTAGAGTTAAACAAAATCAATAATCATCTGACAGATCTTGAACGAGGACGTATATATGAACTTACCCAAACACCAGGAACTCCGTCCTGTGCTACTATGGCTCAACATCTTCGAGAAGATATTTCCACTCTTCTTGATTTAATTGAAAACGACAAACCCGGAGTATTAGAAAAAGTATCCAACGTAACAAATAAAATATAAGTTGCTTTAGTGGTATACACTCGGATGATTTGTTTTGTCCGAGTGTTTTTCTTACCATTTGGTAATTTTATATGCATAATATCAATTGCACCACTTCTTACCATCTATATTATCTATTATAACGTCGATATGACCGCAGGGAGCGTTTATTTCTCGTTTTATGGTGAAAATATCATTTTCAGCTTTTATTCGCTTATATCGCCTATATAATTCATAAACAAAATATCCGCCAGCTCACGAATCCCAGTATCAATATATCTCTTAAATGTTCCATCACTTATACCTAATTTCTTTTCAATCTGAACATGAGTCATAGGCTTTTTTATGATGTATTCCAATACTATCGCATTATGCCTAATACGGAATGTATCATCTGTCTGCATAATTTTCTCAAATTCTGCATGGCGCTTAATAAGCCAATCAACATAAGTTTTTATTCTACTTTCTGCCGGTTCCAGCCTATATCGGTTTAACGCCTCTTTTATCACTTCTATAGCAAAATTATCTTCCCGGCTCTGTAACCTTTCATCCCTTGGAGTATCATCTTCAATCACATACTTTATATATTCTTTTGTCTGTTCTACGGCTACACGTCTGGCACACTCTTCTAACTGCTGCCATTGTTCTTTCGTCATAACAACAAAATCCTTTCATCCTCTGACAATTCTTTGAAATCATGCGCAATTCTATCTTTTGCACAGTTAATGCTCTTTTCTGGAAGAAACTCTATCAATTCATTACCATATTTTCCGGTTCTAATTTTCTTAAATGATTCTTTTTTGATTTTTGATATATTTTGACTTGTACACCCTAGAAGTGTAGCTACTTTTTTTACGCTATTTCCTTGAAAAAATAAAGCACGTAAAACCATTTGTTCACGCTCCGTAAGCTCCGCAAGTGCCTTCTGCAGTAATCTATGCAATTCATTATCATATGACTTTACAAGAGCATCATCATCTGCAGTTTCTGAACTTGCAAGCATATCTAAAACCGTCCCTGAATCCTTGTCATTGTCATTCAGATAACTGTCAAGCCTCTGCATTTCCATTTTCTGGATAGTCTCAACAACTGCACGCATAGCATTATCGGACCATGACAAAACAGCTTGAATATTTTCTATAGTGATCGCTTTTCCATTCATAAGTAAGCGTTCCCGTGCTTGCGTATATTCTTTTATTCGTCGCCTCATATATGCCGGTAACCGTAATGCCTGGCCGTTTCTATCGTAGTATCTGTATATAGATTTTCTGATGTAACTTTCAGCATACGTAAAGAATTTCACACCGGCAGCAGGATCATACCTTTTCACGGCTTCCATGAGTCCTATGAATGCCTGCTGCTCCAAATCCTCAAAATCTTGTCTATGTACATTCCTTTGTAATCCGGTAGCTTGATGTATGATTTTCTGAACAAGTCCCAGGTTTGCAAGCCACAATTCTGTTAATAGTTCTTGGCAATCTCCAATATTATTTTGTATTTTCCTTACAATTTGCTCATTCCTTCCAGTTGAATCCACTATTATTCCTCCGTTTTCATCGATATGTGTAAGATTTCTTACAAGGTTTCTACAAGGATTCTTTACCAGATATTAGAGAATAGAGATTAGATAATAGAAATATATATAATGATCATATCTCCCTAAATAATCGTGTATTATCCAATTTCACTCATTGCCTGATTAAATACTGCAGCTGCAAAAATACGAGCCTCTGTTATTGAAACGTTTTTTGCATTCTTTTCATAAAATCCATGTTCATCCTCAGCAACAGTACAAATATATAAACTTTTATCTAAACGTCTGCACAAATACACAACTTCATCCGAAAGCAAATCTGCAAAAATTACAGTATCCTGATTATTGTTATTCATTATCTGTTCTCCTTCCGTTATCCGGAATATAAATATCAACTTCTGTCTCGTTATCGTTGAATCCATTCCCTCCGCCCCAATATTCCGGTTTTCTGTTTTTCAGCCAGAATATTTGCGCAGTGGTATCTCCTGGAATATGTTTTTTTGTAACAATCCTCTTTACTACTTCCCCGTTTTTTGTTTCTTCTCTTACCTCTTCGTAATCATATCCCTTTGCTCTTTTGAATAGAGCGTTTTCTATTTCACGATCTGCTGCATCCTTGCCCTTTTTTAGGGCGTGACATAACTGCCAATATTCATTTTTCCACCGGTAAAGTGTTCTGACACTTATTCCCATGTTTTCCGCTATTTGTTCATCTGACAAACCATCTCTGGCCCAACCTTGAAGGAGCAACAATTTATTTTCATCTAACCAATCATTTGCCTTTCCTTTCGCCATCATTGCCCCTCCTTTCTGTTGACGCACGTATCGCATTCATCTAGTAACGGTCTGATATTTACTACAACATCTCGCCACGACGAAAGAACACTGTCGCCATAAGCCGAGCCTCTTCGTCCATTCCCATAACATGACTCATATCTGGAAGGTTACAGGTAATTTTCTGATTTTTTATTCTATTATCAGGATCTCCGTTTTGTTCTCCTATATTTTGAATATTCTTACGCACCTGCCACAGATTGTTATTAAGCTCATTCAACTGCTGCAGGTTCTTATGATAAATTTGTGCGGCCAATAGCACCGCCTGCAGTCTGTTTCTCCATTCGTAGCCGTACACCTCACAAACCTTGTCCCACGCTGCCAGTGTATCTCCTACAGATAATGCTTTCTTTTTCTCCTCGTCTGCAAGTAGACCTCTGAGGCACTGTGTGATTTTCTTCGCATCTTCGAGCTGATCCGTAAGTAAAATAATCTTTTCAACCTCTCCGGCGGCCTTTGCCTCCTGTAATTCACTTTCAAATTTCTGTTCTTCCTCCGCTGCGGCATCTACTTTCTTTCGTGCCTGGTTGACTTGTTCCGCTCTGATAGCAATAGCCTCATCCAGCGGCTTTGTAAAATATCCCATATCCGGAAACGGATGGGTCCTCTCCTTGTTGGTATTTATAACATCCGACAGCATATCCACAAGCTCGATTGTTAAGCTGAGTCTATGAGCGGATACAAGCATAGGGTCCGCATGATTATTAAAATCAACCCCTGCCGCAACTGCCTCCTCGTATAATTTTCGCTCTCCGAGTTTCGCTTTTGTAATCTCGTCGAGTGTTTCGCTCTCCGTATCGTGTGCAGCGGTTTCCTGGATTCTTTCTGAGTCCTGGATGTTCTGCAGCTGTCTCTTTAACTGTCCGATTTCTCTATCGAGGGCAGGAATGGCAGCAGGCTCAACCTCCCCTTTCTGTGCTTCCTTTTCCTTGATGGCTTCGCTTATTTGGGTTGAAATCTGGCTTAATGTAGTTTCCGTTTCGTTCATGATAAAATCCCTTTCTCCTGATTCAAAACACACGGTTATTTCTTGAAAATGACCATATTATTTCTACGAAATAATATTCATGTGTTTATCTTGGTATTGTTTAATATTGGTTTGTTTAATAATGGTTTTGTTACTGTCCTAGTTTTTCGGCTTCCTTAATTCTCGACTTCCTCATTTTGGGGATTCCGAGAAAAATCACGGAGCTTATAGATATTTTTTCCGTATAGGTTTCCGTTCTTCTGCTTTACCTTTTCCACTATCCCACGCTCAACAAGTATATCCATGTGCTTGTAAAATCTCGTTTTGCTCATGCCCGATACGCTTATTAGTGTATCAATGCTAGGGTAGCAGCTCCGCTTTTTATCCGCATAGCAGGCCAGGCACGCATATATTAACCGTGATTCCGGCGTTAATGTTGCATCTTCAATAATGGCTCTGTCCACTTTTCCATAGCCTCCCTTCATTGTGTGCTTGCCTCATTCTGCGTTCTGATCCAGGCTTTAGGGTGTAAATGCCTGCTGTCCCTCGACTTCTCCCAATGCTCGACGAGCGCTTTGGATTGCAATAAATGAGTGCTTTGCCCTTTTTTCCATGAAATTGCAAAACTCTCTAATTTCATCCCGATTGTCTGGCAGATAATAACCGGCAGAAGAGGAGCATATAACAACACCTTTTACTCTCTCAGCTGTTACTATATCCCTTAGAACCCGGTCACTAACTCCGAGCTTTACGGCAAGATCACGTGCTGAGATTGCATTTAATTTCCCAGTTGGGAGTATGTTTTTCAAATCTTCCATGTGTGCCTCCTATTCGCTGATAGCATCAAGATATTTCTGGATTTTTCCGACATTCCATAAAACCCTACGCCCTACCTGCACCCTTGCTTGTGCAGCAGTGCCAATTTCTACGGCGGTCTTTCTTCCAGAGCTAAGCATTGCCTGCAGTCCGTTGGTATCAACCATTTTTCTATCCTCTAATGTTCCGATCTGCTTTGTTGCGTTCATGTTCTGCTCCTTTCTGTATTTTCATCTGTTTTCGTGTTGCTTTACATATCGTAGCATGATATTATATGTAATATAAGACGCACTTAACTGGTATAAAGGAGATAGATTCATGAAAAGGGAACGAGTAGAATTACGCAGTTTTGGAAAAAAATTAAAAGAAATAAGATTACAGCATAAATTAACACAGGAAATATTTGCTGATAAAATGAATGTATCTCTTGATACAGTAAAAAACTGGGAACAGGGATATAACTATCCGTCAATAGATATGCTTGTTTCTATTGCAGCATATTTCAGATGTGATTTTGATTATCTGATAGGGCAGCAGGCAACGCCAAGCAAAGAATATACCCACATTAGCGATATGATTGGAATTTCAGAAGAGGCGGCAGCTCTGCTTATAAAATCAAAAGCCCAAGGCTCCCCTATAACAAATGTGATTTCTGATTTAATAGAAAACAAAGAACTTCTCTATAGTATTTATTCGTGTTCAACCGCCAATTATGGAAGTGTCAGCACTTTTGTAGACGTAAATGATCCATTTCAGCCTAAGGGATCACGAGCTATGTTTGTTACTCCGCAGAAAGTTCGCCAGGCCGACACAATGGATTTATTCTATAATCTTCAAAAGTTTGTTGATAAACTCCGAAAAAAATATGGTCTTCCAACATCTGAGGAAAGATGATTCGCACTTTTTCTTGCATAGATTCAAAAGATATGTTATTCTATGCATAGAAAAAGGGAAAGCCAGAGAAGCGGCTTACCCCGAACAATTAAGTAACTGTTTTATTAACAGCCGTCATTATTCGCAGTAATGGCGGCTATTTTCGTTTTCCCTTGAAAATCGTGTAACACAATCCAACAAGGGCGCAAATGAATATCCCTATCTGAATTAAATCAGAATATGTAACATACATTGGCAACGCCCTCCTTTCTTTCGTCTGGAGGGTTAGCCCCTCCGAAAAAGAGGGTAAGCCGCCTGGCTCTCTGGTTTCCCATGTGCGAAGTATATCATAACTTGTCAGATCAGACAATGATAAATCGACAAAATCCCCTTAGATTGCTCTAAGAGGATTTACTAATTTTGTGACTATTTTTTATAAAAGTGTGTCAAAAGGTGTGTCAGACTTCTGACTTCTATTATTGAAATACTCCAAAACACCTATAAAATAAGCATTCTCCGGCTTACTTCTCATCCACAACCTGAAAAATATAGAATTTAAGGTATAAGGACTCATCGGCTGACCACAGAATTGGGTGGTCAGGTGACTGGGTCCTGTATTCTATCTGTCTTAGTCTTTTATGTACATTTCTTGCCGCTTCGCCAATTGTCTTAGTGAACAATTCCGGATCCATAAAATGTGAACAAGAGCAGGTTGCAAGGTATCCGCCGTCTTTGACAAGCTTCATCCCCCTAAGATTAATCTCTCTGTATCCCTTAACTGCATTTTTAATGGAATTTCTTGACTTGGTAAATGCTGGCGGGTCAAGAATCACAACATCAAACTTCTCGCCACTCTTTTCAAGCTGTGGAAGCAGGTCAAACACATCTGCACATTTGAATCGGACAATATCCTCAAGTCCGTTAAGCTTGGCATTTTCTGTCGCCTGATTAACAGCAAGTTCAGATGCATCTACTCCTAATACGCTTGAAGCTCCCGATATTCCTGCATTAAGTGCAAATGAACCTGTATGTGTAAAGCAGTCAAGAACCTTCGCACCCTTGCATAAGCCGCCGATAGCTCTCCTGTTATATTTCTGGTCAAGGAAAAAGCCTGTCTTCTGACCGTCCTTAACATCTACATAATATTTAACACCATTTTCAGTTATCATAACTTTGGTATCGAATTCTTCACCGATAAAGCCTTTAACTCTTTCCATTCCTTCAAGCTGTCTTACTTTGGCATCGCTTCTTTCATATACGCCTCTTATTGGCATGCCATATTCTTTAAGTATTTCTTTCAGGTCATCGACAATAAGCTGTTTAAATCTGTCAATTCCAAGTGCAAGTGACTCTACTACAAGAACATCTGAGAACTTGTCTATTACTATACCCGGAAGAAAATCTGCCTCTCCGAATATAAGCCGGCAGGAAGATGTATCGACAGTATCCATTCTGTAGGAAACAGCATCTTTTACACGCTGTTTGATAAATTCTTCGTTAATCTCTCCCTCGTGTCTTGATAACATTCTTACTGTTATTTTGGAACGGCGGTTTACGAAGCCTATTCCCATAAAGTAATCATCGAAATCATGGAGTTCGATAAGGCCTCCGTCTTCTACGGTTTCGGAAAATGTGTCTATTTCGTTGTCGTATACCCACATACCGCCGGATTTTAATTGACGGCCGGCGCCTTTTTTCAGGGTTACTGTGCCTGTTATTTTAAATAAATTGGTCATTGGTTGAGGTCCTCTCTTTTATTTGGGGTGGGGTGGGAAATGCAGTGGTGGCATAGATTGCGCTTGTGCTTCGCACTTCGCTTCTACTTTACCTTGGCTTATTATGTACTGCCACGGATTGCCTTTACTTTTGGCTCGTGCTTTGGCACTTCGCTTTCCTTAGCCTGCTTATGGTTTGTTTTTGCTGGCTCGTGCTTTGCACATCGCCTTTAGTTGATTTCCCACTGGTTTCGCCGTGCAGGTCCAAGAAAGCTCTGGCTTTCTTGGACTGTCGGGCTGTCGCCCTATCAGACAGAAATTTTAAAAGCAGCTTTGTGCAAGCACAGCAGCTTTTAAGTTTTCTGTCTGGCACGGCTTGTAGCTTACGCACATTATATCCCCTCACCGTCAGTTTTACAACTTTAATTCTTTCCCAACATCACTTACTACAGCTACCTTTTCACTTCAATACAACCTTAATCTCCTTCTCCATCTAATTCTTCCCTGTATTGTAGAACATAAATACTCCGCCCATTGCTATTATCAGGGCTAAGAGTTTGAGCCACGAGAAGTCGGCTTTTTTGCTTCCAAATAAGCCCATAAGTTCTATTATATAGGCTACTATTACCTGTGCTACTACTATTGTGACTTCGGCTTTGGCTACACCTAGGTCGGATACACTTTTTACTACGGTGAAGGTTATGAATGCTCCTATCACACCGCCTAATAATGATATTTTATTCTCTACCTGAAATATTCCACTAATATCAGGTCTTCCGTTAAACAGCCACATTATAATGCAGGTTGCAAGTGCTGTAAACTGCACGAAGCCTGCCGCCACCCATATACTGCTCGCTTTTGTAACATTCGTATTAAGTACACCTTGCAGGCTCATTAACGCACCTGAGATTATTGCAACAATAAATCCTGCCATCAGACAACCTCCTTTAACAATCTCTATTGTTAATAAAGTATTTACTGATAGCAGGATTTTATTCACTGATATTGGAGTAAATTACATTTTTATCCACACTAATGTATTATTCCATATTTAATTATTAAGCCTTGATAGTGTCATATAATTGGAGATTTCTTTGTAAAACTCATTATATGCACTGTTAAAATCCACTCCGTCCCATAACTGGTGAAGCATAATCTCATATTTTGTATATATGTTGCCTACGCCTACATATTTGGCTTTTACGATGCTGTTAGCATATATTGTGTGCAGTGTATTGTAATTGCTCTGCTGGGTCTTTGATTTATAGCTTATGTCTGCCCTTGCACTCATATGTCCGCTAAGACTTTCCAAATCCTCTGCATAGTCATATGATATTGCCCTTGCTACTGCCTTGGATACCGCAATATTTGATGTGTATGGATTTACTATCGCCATCGTAGTAACTGACATTGCCTTTGACTCTAAATCATCTGCAAGCTTTGGAACTGGAATTATTCCATATTCAACACCTGAAGCATCAATTGTTGAAAGGCTGTCGGCATCAACTATTGTATATATAAGCTTTCCCTCTGCAAACTGTGATACACACGACTGCAATGATGAATTATATCTATCAATCGCATAAGTGTCCTTTAACTTCACATATTCAGTTAAAGCCTTTTTAAAATGCACCTCATCTATTGCAAATGCTCCTGAATCCTCAGCATTATTGCCGCCTATATTAACGTATCTTCCTGTAAATGTATAATTAAGAAACATTGATGATGCATCAAAGTTAAATATCCTCTGAACACTTTTATTATCTTCTGTAACTTCGTAGTTATCATTATATTCTTTTATCTCATCAAATGTATCAACTGCACCTGCAAGCTTACTGTTATACACCATAACCGGCATATTAAATGTAACCGGATAGCCATATAACTTTTCATTATATGAGCTTGCTATAAGGGCAGCCTGTCCATATACTTTATCATTGTATACATCCTTGTAAGAATCATTTTCAAGCATAAGACCTAAAAGATATGCCTTATTGCAATTCTCTGATGACATAAGATACACATCTGGCACATTATCATTTCTTACAGTTTCATTGTAAATTGTATCAACAAAATCTGATGACTCAACATATACCGGATTGACAGTAACCAGATTGTTAGCCTCTTTAAATTCTTTCGCTACATTTTCAAGATAGCTGTCATAGTCCTTATTATCATACCAGACATTAACTGTTACAGGAGTCTCTATATCAAGTTCCCTTGCTGTCTTATTCTTATCTGTACCTGAACATGCCATCACAGATAAAGTAAGAACACCTGCCATAAGAACTGACACAAGCTTCTTAATTACTTTCATTATTCATCCAACCTTTATTAAAATGATTTCTTTAACTTTGTTATCATTTCATCTACGTCCGCCTTAGTTATAACAAGAGGTGGCACCATTCTGATAACATTAGTTCCGGCTGAGAACAGTATAAGTCCATTGTCTAATGCATTAGCAATAACATCTTTAGGATTGATTGAAAGTTCAAGTCCCTGCATAAGTCCAAGTCCTCTCCTCTCAATTATAAAATCATATTCTGCTACAAGTTCATCAAGCTTTTCTTCAAGATATGCTGATACTTCCTTGACATTATCCAATATATGCTGTTTCTCAAATAATTCAAATACTTTTGTTGCTGCTGCACACGCAAGTGGATTACCGCCATAAGTTGTACCGTGATCTCCTGGTACAAGTGCCTTGGCAACTTCTTCCTTGGCAAGAAATGCACCTACTGGAACACCACAGCCAAGTGCCTTGGCAACAGTAAGAATATCAGGCTCAACTCCATACTGCTGGAATGCAAACATTGTACCTGTTCTTCCCATTCCACACTGTATTTCATCAAGTATAAGAAGAATACCCTTTTCATCGCAAAGCTGTCTTACACCCTTGATGAATTCGTTAGTTGCAGGATATATTCCTCCCTCACCCTGTACTGTTTCAAATATAATAGCACAAGTTTTATCATTTACCAACTGTTTAACACTTTCAAGGTCATTATAATTAGCAAATTTAATTCCCGGAATCATAGGTCCGAACGCTTCCTGATAATGCTTATTGCCTGTTACAGCTAATGCTCCCATACTTCTGCCATGGAAGGAATGATGCATTGCTATAATCTCTGAATCTGTTCTTCCTGTCTTTAAATAAGCGTATTTCTTTGCAAGCTTTATAGCACCCTCTATTGATTCTGTACCACTGTTAGTAAAGAATACCCTGTCCATTCCAGAAGCCTTTGTAAGTGCTTTAGCAGCATTTACCGCTGGCTCATTATAGAAATAATTAGATGTATGTATAAGCTTGTCAATCTGTGCCTTTAACGCATCATTATATTCCTTGTTATTATAACCTAATGCAAATACCGCAATACCTGCACCAAAATCAAGATATTCTTTTCCGTCTGTATCATATAATCTTACACCATCACCTTTATCAAGTACAATCTGGTATCTGTTATATGTATGTATTAACTTTTCTTCTGCTGTTTTAATAATCTGTTCTGTCTGCATAACTACTCCTGTTATTATATATTAGTATCGAAGAATTTCTCAGCACCTTCTGATAATATAGCTGTACCAACACCCTTGTTAGTAAATATTTCAAGAAGGAGGCAGTGTGGAATACGACCGTCAAGTATATGCACTCTTGAAACACCGTGTTCAATCGCATCAATACAGTTATTAAGCTTAGGTAACATACCACCACCTATTGTACCACCTGCTAATAATTCCCTTGCCTCAGTTGTTGAAAGTTCTGAGATAAGGCTTGATTTATCATTATAATCCTTGTATACACCTTCAATATCTGTTAAGAATGCAAGCTTCTCTGCATTAACTGCCCTTGCAATGGCACAAGCTGCATCATCAGCATTAATATTGTAAGCGTGGAAATTGTCATCATATCCTATAGGGCATATTACTGGAAGAAAATCATCCTTAAGAAGAGAATGTATAAGTGTTGTATCAACTTCCTTGACTTCACCTACATATCCTATATCTTCACCCTTTGAATACTTCTTCTCTACCTTTAACATACCGCCATCTTTACCACTTATACCACACGCCTTTACGCCAAGTTCCTCTATAAGCGATACAAGGCTTTTATTAACCTTGTTAAGAACCATCTCAGCAATTTCCATAGTTGGCTCGTCTGTAACTCTTAAACCATTCTTAAATTCTGGTGTCATTCCAGACTTTTCAACCCATTTGCTGATTTCCTTGCCGCCGCCGTGTACAATAATTGGCTTAAATCCAACAACCTTTAATAATACTACGTCCTGAATAACTTTTCTTTTAAGTTCTTCATCAACCATTGCACTTCCACCATATTTTACAACTATAATCTTTCTGTTGAACTTCTGTATATATGGGAGTGCTTCAACAAGCACCTGTGCCTTCTTTAACTCTTCTTCCATATTAATTGTACTCATTTATTATCCTCATTCCTGACAATATTACAATGCCATTTTATTCTTAACTATTATGATCTGTAATCAGCATTAATCTTTATGTAATCAAATGTAAGGTCACAGCCCCACGCTGTAGCTTCACTGTTACCCTGCTTAATATCTGCTATTGCGGTTACAGGATTTTGTGAAAGAATTTCAGTTGCCTTTTCTTCGCTGTAATCTGTTGCAGTACCATCTTTAACTATCTGAAGCTTTCCTGCGTTGCTTTCAAAGAATATATCAACCTTCTCCGGCTTAAAATCAACGCCTGAATAACCCATAGCACAAAGAATTCTTCCCCAGTTAGCATCGTGTCCAAATATTGCCGCCTTTGTAAGATTAGAAGTCACTATTGATTTGGCAAGAATTCTTGCCTGTTCCTTAGTTGAAGCTCCCTTAACCTGAACTTCAAAAAGACATGTACAGCCTTCACCATCTCCTGCTATTTTCTTAGAAAGCTCTGTAAGTACATAAGATAATGCCTCATAAAATGTATCATAATCACTGCTGCCTTCCTTAATAGTATCATTGCCTGCTTCGCCATTAGCAAGAACAAGCACTGTATCATTAGTTGATGTATCTCCGTCAACAGATATCATATTAAATGAATCTTCAACAATATCACTTGTCATCTTCTGAAGTGCTTTCTTCTCTATAACTGCATCAGTTGTAATAAAACAGAGCATTGTAGCCATATGAGGATGAATCATACCGGCACCCTTGCACATACCGCCTACCGTTACTTCTTTGCCAGCAATATTTACTGTGCAGGCAACCTGCTTGCTTACAGTATCAGTTGTCATAATTGCCTCTGCGGCAAGTGTTCCAGCCTCTTTAGTATAATCAAGAAGTTCCGGAAGTGCCTTAATTCCTGCACACATTCTATCCATAGGAAGCTGCATTCCAATAACACCTGTTGAACCAAGAAGCACTGCATCAGCTGGAATTCCAAGTGCCTCTCCAGCTGTCTTAGCTTCAAGTGCACAGGCTTCATCACCCTCAACACCAGTACAGGCATTAGCAACACCACTGTTGACTACAATTGCCTGTGCAAAAGCTTCATTATATACAATATTCTTATCCCATTTAACAGGAGCAGCAAATACTCTGTTAAGAGTAAATGTCCCTGCTGTCACGCAAGGCTTGTCTGAAACAACCATTGCCATATCTTTCTTACCATTCTTATACTTAATTCCTGCCGCCATACCAGCTGCCTTAAATCCTTTAGCCGCTGTAACTCCACCTTCTATAATCTGCATAACTTCCTCCTGTCCAGATTAATAATCACGTCTTATTAATCTTATATGAATAAAATATTTATAGTGCCGCCTGTATTATATAATTCTATGGGAACATAGGTGCAATCTTAAGTCCTTCATTCTCCTCAAAACCGAATAAAAGATTCATATTCTGTACTGCCTGACCAGCCGCACCCTTAACAAGGTTATCTAATGCACCCATAGCAATAATTCTGTTAGTTCTTGGCTCTATCTTAAATCCTATATCTACAAAGTTACTTCCCTCAACCCATCTTGTCTCTGGGCATACATCCTTAGGAAGAACTCTTACAAAATATTCCTTATCATAATATTTATCATATGCCGCCTTAACATCTTCATAAGTTACATCCTTTGCAAGATTAGCATATGCTGTCACAAGTATTCCTCTGTTCATTGGAACTAAATGTGGTGTAAATATAAGCTTTAAATCATCTCTTCCACAAGCATATCCAAGCTGTTCTTCTATCTCAGGCGTATGTCTGTGTGTTCCAACTCCATAAGCCTTCATGCTTTCGTTTACTTCACAGAAAAGATTTGCTACCTTTGCACCTCTTCCTGCACCAGATGTACCACTCTTGGCATCTATTATAATAGTATCCGGATTGATTATTCCTTCTTTTACAAGTGGATATAATGTAAGGATTGATGTTGTTGTATAACAGCCTGGATTAGCTATGATTCTTGTATCCTTATTCACCTTATCCCTGTTAATTTCGCATAATCCGTAAACCGCTTCATCAATATACTGTGGAGCTTTATGCTCTAACTTATACCACTTCTCATATATATCAACATCCTTTAATCTGAAGTCCGCACTAAGGTCGATTATTTTTACCTTTGAAAGAATCTCATCATTAACAAGAGATGCACATAAGCCCTGAGGAGTAGCTGTAAATATAACATCTACTTCATTAGCAAGCTGATCCATATTGTCATCCATACATTTTGCATCAACAAGCTTAAACATATTTCTATATACATCTGAATAATTCTGGTCAATATAGCTTCTTGAACCCAGCCATACAATCTCAACATCTTTGTGTCCTAAAAGAATTCTTACTAATTCGTTACCTGCGTATCCGGTAGCACCGATAATTCCAACCTTAACCATACGTCCTCCATCTGAATGTGTAATTATTCATTCGTGTGAATATTTTCATCAGTAATCCACATATAAAAATGAATTAACAAAAATGATAAGTTCCATTATAGCAACTTTTTTCCTTATGTAAAGAGTTTATTAGATATGTTTTTATATTTATGCATAATCAATGCATAAAATTGCATAATATTCATTTTTTGCTATTGCATTTTCACCATAAGTAGTTTATTATAATTGGCAGAGTTTATAAATATCTATGGAGGTACTTTTTAATGAAAGAGAAAGTTGTTTTAGCCTATTCAGGCGGACTTGATACTACTGCCATCATCCCTTGGTTAAAAGAAACATTTGATTACGATGTTATCTGTGTCTGCGCAGACTGTGGACAGGAAGAAGAATTAGATGGCCTTGAAGAAAGAGCATTATCATGTGGCGCTGCAAAGTTATACATAGAAGATGTTACAGATGAATTCTGCGATAACTATGTTGTTCCTTGTGTACAGGCTCATGCGGTATATGAAAACAAGTATTTACTTGGAACTTCTATGGCAAGACCTGTTATAGCAAAAAGACTTGTTGAAATAGCACGTAAAGAAGGCGCTGTTGCTATATGCCATGGTGCTACTGGCAAGGGTAACGACCAGATCAGATTCGAGCTTACTATCAAAGCTTTAGCTCCAGATATCAAGATCATCGCACCTTGGAGAGATTCAAGATGGACTCTTCAGTCACGTGAAGATGAGATTGAATACTGCAGACAGCATGGTATTCATCTTCCATTCAGCCCTGACTCAAGCTACAGCCGTGACCGTAACATATGGCATATCAGCCACGAAGGTCTTGAGCTTGAAGATCCTGCTAACGAGCCTAACTACAAGCACCTTCTTGTTCTTGGATGCTCACCAGAGGATGCTCCTGATGAAGGCGAATATGTTACTATGACATTTGAAAAGGGTGTGCCTACATCTGTTAATGGTAAGAAGATGAAGGTTTCTGACATCATCAGAGAACTCAACAGACTTGGTGGAAAGCATGGTATCGGTATTATCGACATCGTAGAAAACAGAGTTGTTGGCATGAAATCACGTGGTGTGTATGAAACACCTGGTGGAACTATTCTTTATGAAGCTCACCAGCAGCTTGAGGAACTCATACTTGACAGAGATACAACAACAGAAAAGATAAATGTTGCTAACAAGTTTGCACAGGTTATATACGAAGGAAAGTGGGAAACACCTCTTCGTGAAGCTCTTCAGGCATTCATCGAAAAGACTCAGGAATATGTAACTGGTGAAGTTAAGTTCAAGCTCTACAAGGGCAACATCATCAAAGCCGGAACAACATCTCCATATTCATTATATAACGAATCTATCGCTTCATTCACAACTGGAGACCTTTATGACCACCATGATGCTGATGGTTTCATCAACCTCTTTGGTCTTTCACTTAAGGTAAGAGCTATGAAGAAGCTTGAGAACGAAAAGAAGAATAACAAATAATACTTTAAAAAATATTATATAACAAGTATTATAAAACAAAATCAGGAGCTGCCACATATATATGTAGCAGCTCCATTTTTCATCTTTTATAATGTTTTATGAGTTTTTATAAGCTCTAATAAACTCTTATCAAACATTAATCTCAGATATTTCTATATTCTTTTTCTCCTGTTTTTCACAACCATTCCATATATCAAAGTAATAACATAAGAAGCTGCTGCCAGTATACACATAACACCCATAACCCTATAAGCAATCTGAGTATCTATAAACACAGTTCTTCCTAGATATCTGTTACTTACAGCCGCCATACATCTGTTTCCAATTATATTTGCAATAAAAATATATATACCACCTGTTATGACAAATATACATGGGAGTGTGTACCTTACAACCCTGACAGGATTAAATGCAATGATAACAATCAATAATGTGATATATATTAAAAGCATCAATATCTTAAACACAACAGACGTTATTATTCCATATACCTTTATAAGCGGCTGCAGACGATAAGATATATCACCATATATACCACTGGCATAATTATTTATAGCCTCATTTGCAGCATTTTTACTATAGCTAAGAGCTGCCCTGACTATTGTTTCCTGTATATTTCCCATATTGATATTAGATGCTATTTTGTTATATGTCATATCCATAAGCTCATCCAGCTCTGCATCTATATTAATCTCTATATCATCAAAGGATTTTTCTTTAAGCATCCCGTCAACCATAGCCGTTGTATATTTCTGTGCTATTCTGTCTACTATCTTAGAATCCTCTATACTTGTCTGAATTCTGGATAACGCCTCCATATTATCCCCAAGTGAATCAAAAACAGTATCCATAAAACGGTGCGATATAGCAGCTGACAGTCCTGCATCCTTTAACATGCTTGAGACATACATAGGTGCCGTTACACATACAATAAGTATAAGACCTGCTATTACAGATATTAAACCAACACCTATCTGTGTCCATCTATGAGCAGTATCCCTGTATTGTCTGTATCCATATGACATATATATTCCTTCTTTCTGTTTAGATATAACAATTCCGTAATCTTCCTACGCAATCACATTAAAACAATCACATTAACATAATCATATTAACACAATTATATTAATACAACCATAAAAAAATGTAATAGATTTAGTGCTTTCTTACATTTTCCTGAATCTGTTATACCGCTGTCTTGCAAGTTCTTCCTTGTCCATATCAATATATCTGTACATAAAATCACATATCATGCGTTTCATATATAATGTCACTCTTTTTATATTATTTTCATTTATAACCGGATATTCCGGAATGACCTTCTCTATTATGCCAAGCTCATATAAATCTGCTGCCGTCAGCTTCATTATTTCCGCAGCCTCTTTTGCTTTCTTAGAATCCTTCCACAGTATCGATGCAAAGCCTTCTGGTGAAAGTATTGAATATATGGAATTCTCCATCATCCATACCTCATTGGCAACACCTAGTGCAAGTGCACCACCGCTTCCACCTTCGCCAGTTACTATTGACAATACCGGAACTGTAAGACTGCTCATTTCATACAGATTCTTTGCTATAGCTTCTCCCTGGCCTCGCTCTTCTGCACCAAGACCGCAATATGCTCCTGGAGTGTCTATAAAACATATAACCGGTCTGTTAAATTTTTCAGCCTGCTTCATAAGCCTTAGTGCCTTTCTATACCCTTCGGGATTAGGCATTCCAAAGTTTCTTGATATATTCTCTTTAGTAGTCTTACCCTTCATATGTCCTATGACTGTTACAGGAATGCCGCCAAATGTTGCGATTCCACCTATTATTGCTTTATCATCACAAAAGTTTCTGTCACCATGAAGTTCAAAAAAATCTTTAGTTATTTTTTCTATGTAATCTGCGGCATTAGGTCTTTCACTGCTTCTTGCTATTTCAACCTTTTCCCATACATCATACTCATTATACAGATTATTATCAGCCTCAGCCTTTTTTTCTTCTTCTCTATCTATCTTTTTGAAATATATATTATCAAGATACTCAAGATACTTCTTCATAATATCTGAATTGCTCCGGTATGTATCCACATTTTCTTTAACTTCTGTATAAGCTCCACTGTACTTATGTATGTCAAGCAGATGCGCAAGTGTCTTCTTTAGCTCATCCCTTTTAACTATCGCATCCACAAAGCCGTGCTCTAACAGAAATTCAGCTCTCTGAAACCCTTCTGGCAGTTCCTGTCCTATAGTCTGTCTGATAACTCTTGGTCCTGCAAAACCTATAAGGGCACCTGGCTCTGCAAGTATAATATCTCCAAGCATAGCAAAGCTTGCAGTTACACCTCCAGTTGTAGGGTCAGTAAGAACAGTGATATATAAAAGTCCTGCCTCATCATGTTTTTTTAATGCGGCACTTATCTTTGCCATCTGCATAAGAGATACTATTCCCTCCTGCATCCTGGCTCCGCCTGAGCATGTAAATATAATAACCGGCAGCTTCTGCTCTGTAGCCTTCTCAACTGCCCGTGTAAGCTTTTCACCTACAACTTCGCCCATGCTGCCCATAAGAAATCTTGTATCACAGACACCTATAACAGCTTTGCTGCCATCTATCTTTCCAACACCGGTTATTACTGCCTCATCAAGATTTGTTTTTCTTTTAAGATTCTGGATTTTCTCCTCATAACCTGGGTATTCACATGGATTGCTCTCTTCAATGTTAGTATCCCATTCTGAAAATGTATTCTTATCCACTACCATGGATATCCTTGTTCTGGCATCCAGCTTCATATAATATCCACATTCCGGACATACACAATTATTCAGATACATGTCCTCTGTTAAAATTATTTTTGAACAAACCGGACATTTCGTATATAATCCATCTGGAACATTTATATTACTGCTATCCAGATTGTTGATTTTATTTTTATGGATATTCTTTTTAAACAAGCCTTTTATCTGCATATAAATCCTCATTTCCACGCACTCTTACTGTGCATAACGAACAACTATTTTTTACATACCTGTGGATACTCCTCTGGTATGAAATCTGTACTGACATCACCTTTAATAAACTTCTCATTCTGGCATATATCATACATAAAATCTGTATTTGTTGTGACACCTTCAATAATAATCTCGCCAAGGACACTTCTCATCTTCTCAATCACTGTTTTCCTGTCGTTTGCATATGTCATAACCTTCATTATCATGGAATCATAAAAAGGAGGTATCGTATATCCACTATAAACTGCAGTATCTATTCTTACACCATTACCACCTGGTATATGTATATTCTTTATTGTTCCCGGATTAGGTGCAAAGTTCTTTTCAGGGTTTTCAGCATTGATTCTTATTTCCATGGCAGCACCATGTATCCTTACATCCTCCTGCTTAATACCAAGACTTTCGCCGGCTGCTATCTTTATCTGTTCCTTTATAAGATCAACACCTGTCACAAGTTCCGTTATACCATGCTCGACCTGAATACGGGTATTTACCTCCATAAAGTAATAATTGTCGTTTTTGTCAAGAAGAAACTCAACTGTTCCTGCATTTTCATAGTTAACTGCCTTAGCCACTGCCACTGCAGTATCTCCCATTCTCTTTCTTAATTCATCATTCAACGCAGGAGAGGGTGATTCCTCAACTAACTTCTGGTGATTTCTTTGTATTGAACAATCTCTTTCACCAAGATGAATTGTATTTCCATATTTATCAGCTAATATCTGGAACTCTATATGTCTTGGTTTTTCTATATATTTTTCTATATACATTGTGCCATCAGCAAAGCCATTCACAGCTTCTCTCTGTGCGTTATCGAATTCCCTTTTAAAATCTTCTTTTGTATATACAACACGCATCCCCTTGCCACCGCCGCCAAGTGCAGCTTTAACCATAACAGGATAACCTATATTGTCTGCAAGCTCTTTTCCTCTTTCTGCATCCATAACTGGTTCTTTGGTTCCTGGAATAACTGGAATACCTGCTGATATCATTGTATTTCTTGCTTCCTGTTTATTACCTGTTTTCTCTATGATATCTGAATCTGGACCTATAAATGTGATGTTACATTTTTCACATAATGATGCAAACTTACTGTTTTCAGAAAGAAATCCAAAGCCTGGATGTATTGCATCTGCATGTGTAGCTACTGTTGCACTCAATATTCTTTCCATATTAAGGTAACTATCCTTAGCTGCTGCCTTTCCTATACATACACTCTCATCAGCCAGCTGCGTATGAAGTGCTTCCTTATCCGCCTCAGAATATACTGCAACTGTCTGTATACCCATTTCCCTACAGGCTCTTATTATTCTAACAGCTATTTCGCCTCTGTTCGCTATCAATATCTTATTAAACACAGCTTCATCTCCTTATAATCATTCCATAATCCACATATTATATTTATAACATCAGACGGATTAACCTACCATAAATGTAAGCTCTGCTGTAAGTGCAACCTCGCCATCTACCGTCGCAACAGCCTTTCCCACGCCAACTGGTCCTTTTTTCTTTATAATCTCACATTCCATCTTAAGTTTATCACCAGGAACTACTTTTCTTTTAAATCTTGCATTATTAACTGCACCAAAATATGCTGTTTTACCTTTGTTTTCTTCCAGCGAAAGTATCGCAACAGCGCCTACCTGTGCGCATGCCTCTATCTGAAGGACCCCCGGCATAACAGGCTCAGCTGGAAAATGTCCTGCAAAATAAGGCTCATCATATGTAATACACTTATATCCTGTTGCCTTTATTCCAGGCTCAAGTTCATCTATCGTATCCACAAGCAGAAAAGGATGTCTGTGTGGTATAATATCCATTATTTCCTTTGTTGTAAGCATACTTAACTCCTTATATTAAATAATCGAATTTCATATATATAATGTCGGTATCAAAAACCCATGCCTTTGATACCGACGTATTGTCAGACTGGTTTTATAACAAACATAGGCTGTCCATATTCAACCATCTGTTCATTATCTACAAGAATATCAGTAACCACACCATCATAATCACTTTCAATCTCATTCATAAGCTTCATTGCTTCTACTATACCGATTACCTGACCTTTTTTAACCCTGTCACCTATTGCTACATATGCATCAGCTTCCGGAGATGCTGAACTGTAAAATACACCTACAAGTGGTGAATTAACAGTAAGCACATTATCATCAGAAGTTTTAATGTCCGATTTATTCAATCCTGATTCATTGCCGTTATCGCTATTAACTATATCATCAGCACCGGCAGTTTCTTTAACAGCTGCCCTGTCACTTCTGTCAGCGCCAAGCGAAAGCTTAGTGTCGCCATCTTCCATGCTAAAGCTTGTAAGTGAAGATTCTGATACAGCATTAATGAGCTTTATTACATTTTCTAATTCCATATATTATCTCCATTTCTTCATGACCTTTTATTCATATTCTGGTATTCCATATATCTCACCAGCAATCTACTTATGTACTTTAAGCGTTCATCATATTATGAATACTTTCTTACTATAAGAGTTGCATTATGTCCACCAAAACCAAGAGAATTCGTCATGACTACATCAACGTCCTTTTCGATTCCTTCATCCTTGACATAATTAAGATCCATTTCTTCCTCTGTTTCTGATAGTCCTACATTTGGATGTATATAACCATCCTGGATTGACTTGACACAGGCTATGAACTCAACTGCGCCCGCTGCACCAAGCAGATGTCCAACCATGGATTTTGTTGAACTTACAGGCACATTGTAAGCTGCATCCTTAAGTGCCAGCTTGATCGCCCTTGTCTCAAAAAGATCATTATGATGGGTACTTGTTCCATGTGCATTTATATAATCGATATCATCTGGTTTTACTTCTGCTTCCTTCATGGCACTTGTCATAGCATATGCAGCTCCACTTCCATCCTCCATAGGTGATGTTATATGGTATGCATCAGAAGAACAGCCATAGCCTGTGATCTCTGCATATATATGCGCTCCTCTCTTTAAAGCATGCTCCAGTTCTTCAAGTACAACCACACCTGCTCCTTCACCCATGACAAAGCCATTTCTTTCTTTGTCAAATGGGATAGAGGCTCTCTTAGGGTCTGTAGATGTTGAAAGTGCTGTAAGCGCAGCAAAACCACCGATTCCAATAGGAGATATAGAACTTTCAGTTCCACCTGCAAACATAACATCTGCTTCTCCATGCTGTATGCTTCTATAGCCTTCACCTATAGAGTTAGTTCCAGTAGCACATGCTGTAACAACATTTATATTCTTACCCTTTAAACCTAGCTGTATTGATACATTGCCAGCTGCCATGTTAGTTATCATAAGAGGTACAAGAAGCGGATTAATCCTAGATGGACCCTTTTCAAGAAGCTTCTTGTGATTGCTTTCCATAGCTTCAAGGCTTCCAACACCAGAGCCTACTGATACACCAACACGGAAAGCATCCTCTTTAGCCATATCAAGCCCCGAATCCTTCATAGCCTCATGCGCGGCCGCAACAGCATACTGGCTGAACTTTTCCATCCTTTTAGCTGCCTTGAAATCCATATAATTCTTAGCATCAAAATCCTTTACCTCTGCTGCAAGCTTAACCTTATAATCTGTTGTATCAAATCTTGTTATATTATCTATTCCAACTGTATTCTCTTTAACAGAATTCCAGAATTCATCCACACTTAAACCTATAGGTGTTATTGCACCCATACCTGTAACAACTACTCTTCTCATCAGATATTCATACCTCCATCTACTGATATCACCTGTCCTGTTATGTATGCTGCTTCATCTGATGCCAGAAATGCTACAGCATTGCTTATATCATCCACGCTTCCCATTCTTGAAAGAGGAATCATATCAAGTACTGACTTCTTCTGTTCATCAGATAAAACCTTTGTCATATCTGTATCAATATATCCAGGTGCAACTGCATTAACAGTTATTCCTCGCGATGCAAGCTCCTTTGCCGCAGATTTGGTAATACCTATCACACCTGCTTTAGAAGCACTGTAATTAACCTGTCCTGCATTACCAGCTATGCCTACAACTGATGACATATTGATTATTCTTCCGCTTCTTTGCTTTAACATGTATCTGCTTACGTGTCTTATGCAGTTAAATGTTCCCTTAAGATTAACATCTATAACTCTGTCAAAATCTTCCTCTTTCATTCTCATGATAAGACCATCTTTTGTTATACCTGCATTATTTATAAGAATGTCTATTCTCTTATATTTATCCATTATATATGTAATCATTTTTTCAGTTTCTTCATACGAATCAACCTGACACTTGTATTTTTCTGCCTTTCCGTTGGCAGCCAGAATATTTTCAACTGTTCTATCTGCTGCCTCATCATTACCACTGTAATTAACAATAACCACAGCCCCCTCTTTGGCAAAACGGGCAGCTATAGCAGCTCCTATTCCTCTGCTAGCTCCGGTTACAAGCACTATCTTGTTTTCATATCTTTTTATACAATTATCCATACACATAACACACTGCCTTTCATCGATACAATATTGCTAAAGCCTTACCAATATCTTGTCTGCATTTATTGCCTGTTATTTTATAACTACTTCCTTTTCCATGCTCTTAGCTATCTTTTTAACAAAGCCAGATAAAGTCTTTCCTGGTCCCACCTCAACAAATGTATCATAACCATCGGCTATCATTTTTCTGACTGACTGTTCAAAACGTACTGAACTATATACCTGCTTTGAAAGAAGTTCTTTTATATATCCACTGGATGTATTCTCATCCACATACTCAGCTGTACAGTTTGCCACATAAGGATACTTCACTTTATCAAAAGTAACTTTTTCAAGATCCTTCATAAGCTTATCACCTGCGCCCTTAAGAAGCTTTGAATGAAACGGTCCACTTACATTAAGAAGGAGTGTTCTTCTTGCTCCTGCTTCCTTAAGCACTTCCATAGCCTCCTGTACACATTCCTTTTTACCTGATATTACTATCTGGCCAGGGCAGTTGTAATTAGCTGCGGAAACTGTATCAGGATACATATCATTATCAGACTCTGTGTTCCCACTTTTATCCTTGTTATATTTAGCAAGTACACTGTCAACCTCATCTGATGTAAGCCCGATAACTGCAGCCATGGCGCCTATACCAGCCGGAACCTCCTGTTCCATATATATTCCACGGTTTCTTACAAGTCTTACACCATCTTCATAAGATAGCGCACCACTTGCAGTAAGTGCACTATATTCACCTAATGAAAGTCCAATAGCTGCATCATACGTAAGGCCCTGCTCAACCATATCAGCAAGCTGGGCGATTTCTGTTACATATAACGCAATCTGTGTATACTCGGTTTTATCAAGAAGATCATTTTCTTCAAATATTAAATGCTCCATATTGATACCTGTCAGTTCACCAGCCTTCTTAAAGCACTTTACTGATGAAGTGCAGCTATTATAGCTTTCTCTTCCCATTCCAGTACGCTGGCTTCCCTGTCCTGGAAACATTACAACTGTTTTTCCCATACCTTTTAAATCCTCATTTCCATACACTGTTTTATGCCAGCTTATTATGTGAATTATATACCTCAGAGACTTCCTTCATAAGCTCCTTAATAATCTCTTCACATGTCTGTTCCTTACTCACAAGACCTGCTATCTGACCTGCCATTACAGTTCCCTGCTTGACATCACCATCCACAACAGCCTTTCTTAGTGTTCCAAGAGTAAGTCTTTCAAGCTTTTCAAACTCAACGCCTTCTTTTTCCATATCAAGATACTCTCTTGTCATGCTGTTTCTAAGTGACCTTACTGGATGACCTGTACTTCTGCCAGTTACTACTGAATCTATATCCTTGGCAGCTATAACTCTGTCCTTATAATTCTGATGGACATTTGACTCCTTAGCCACAACGAATCTTGTTCCCATCTGTACAGCCTCTGCACCAAGCATAAATGCCGCACATACACCTCTGCCATCACCTATTCCGCCAGCTGCTATAACAGGAATATTAACTGCATCAACAACCTGTGGTACAAGTGTCATGGTCGTTTCCTCGCCGATATGTCCACCTGATTCCATGCCCTCTGCTACAACTGCATCTGCTCCGGCACGTTCCATCATTCTTGCAAGTGCAACTGATGCCACAACAGGAATAACCCTTATTCCAGCTTCCTTCCAGGCCTTCATATATTTGCTTGGATTGCCTGCACCTGTTGTTACTGCTTCTATATGCTCATCAATAACAAGCTGTGCTATCTCATCTGCATAATCACTTAAAAGCATAATATTAACACCAACTGGCTTATCTGTTATCTTTCTTGCAATATGTATCTGTTCTTTAACCCATTCTGCCGGCGCATTAGCTGCTCCAATAAATCCCATTCCACCGGCTTTGCTGACGTGGGCTGCCAGATTAGCATCTGCAACCCATGCCATACCGCCCTGTATAACAGGATATTCTATATTAAGAAGCTCTGTTACACGAGTTTTCATAACTTATCTTCCTTCCTGACATTTATAACTATTTCTGGTTAGCCTCGATATAATCAACAACATCCTGTACTGTAAGAATCTTTTCAAGCTCCTCAGATGGAATAGTTACTGAACACTCATCCTCAAGTGACATAACAAGTTCAAAAAGATCAAGTGAATCTGCCTTAAGATCTTCCTTGAAATTAGACTCAGGCTTAATAACTGCCTCATCTATACCTAACTGTGCTGCAACTAATTCTCTTACTTTTTCAAACATAATGTTAAATCTCCTTAATTCTTATTATTTTTTATTATATGTTGTCGGGGTCAAAAGCCCACAACTTTGATATCTATGGCAAAGCTTTTGCCATAAACATCTTATATATGTTAAAATGCCGCTTATCCGGCTGCCTGATATCTTTTAGTAAGCAGTCTGCAAATATCTATATAATAAGCTTAGCATCTTTAACCGTGCTACCATACAAGCAGAATACTTCCCCAGCTTAATCCTGCACCAAAACCGGCAAGTACAAGCTTCTCTCCCTGTTTTAAGCTTCCATTCCTGTTTAACTCATCAAGCAGAATAGGAATGCTTGCTGATGATGTATTTCCATATTCATTCAGATTGACTGGAAACTTATCTTTATCAGCCTTAAGTCTTTTAGCTACACTCTCTATAATACGTACATTAGCCTGATGCAATATGAACTTATCAACTTCATTAATATCCATATTATTATTATGTAAAAGTGTTTCTATAGCTGTAGGAACACTCTTTACGGCGAATTTAAACACTTCCTGTCCATCCATATGTATAAATATATCTGTGCTGCATGAATCAGAAAATCTTCTGCCACCTGTTAAAACAGATGCACCTGTTCCATCATTGTAGATATTGCTGTCAATAATTCCTCTTTCATGACCAACTAAGGCACCTGTAACATCTTCTGTGTTGTTATCAACTGCTTTAAGAACCACTGCACCAGCACCATCTCCAAAAAGCACACACACACTTCTGTCTTTCCAGTTAACTATTTCTGACATTTTTTCTGAACCAATAACAAGTGCATATTTATACGAACCTGCCTTTAACATTGAAGCTGCAATATCCAGGGCTGTAATAAAACCTGAACATGCTGCACTTACATCAAAACACATAGCATTTACTGCTTTAAGCTTTGCCTGTACAAGTGATGCCTGATTAGGAAAAGCATAATCAGGAGTTGACGTTGCAACTATAATCAGACCAATCTTAGAAGCTTCAATACGTGCATCCTCTACTGCATTTCTTGCAGCGTTATATGCCATATCAGCATTATCCATATCTTTTGCTATATGTCTGTTACATATACCAGTTCTTGTCCTTATCCACTCATCACTCGTATCTACCATTTCTGACAGATTATCGTTAGTCAATATATCTGGTGGAACATAGCTTCCTGTTCCTATGATTCTTGTTCTTATCATACTTTTTTGTCCTTATTTATTTGACTTACTAACAATTTGATTATCTTACTTTGATTTTCAAACATTATTTTTATACTACAAAACTTATGTGTTTGTCAAGGTTATTTTGATATTCAAATTATTAAAATATACTAAAGCAATAAAAAAAGACCTGAAACAGATTATTACATCTGCTTCAGATCCTTTTTAACTTTTAGTTTAACTTCTTTATCCGGCGTGAGCGATTCACATATCTTTCGTACCGCCTTCTGATATGACAACTTATCTAACTTTAAGCAGTCGGTATCTGTAAGATATTCCCACGTTCTTTTTGGAAATGTAACAAAACATTCCGCAAGAAGCCAGCCTGCTGCCATCTGTGTATAATATCCATAGGCCGAAAAATCCCTGTTTACAAGTGAAAATATATCATCAAGATATAAACCATTAGCACAATTTATTTCATCTGTGCTTTCTATATCTTTAATAGTAACCTTTTTCATTCTCGGTCTTTTCATGCCATGCATATCAACCTTTAAATAGTGGTCTAACAGCATTATAAGCCCTACTCTTGCCCTGTATTCATCAAACGATTCTATACATTCCTTTATGTATGGCAGAAACTCGTCCCGAAACATATCCATAACCCTGAATTCTACACAGAAGCTGTCGTTTACAGCCCAGTTGTTCACAAGAGGAACGAATGTGTTGAAGTCTTTTAAAGCCTTCTTAAAGTCTTTCTCCTTCGCTGTTCCCATTCCTATTATGTAGCTTCTAAGCAGTGTTTCTTCCTGATAAATATCCGGTTCACTAAGCAGCTGCCGGAAATCCTTATTCTCCTTTATCAGCTGTTTTGCATATTGCTTTAATACCGGTTGTCTTATTCCTATTATATTATCGCAGCCAGGAATAAGTGAGGATGTAAATGCTGCATATTCTCCTTTATCAGTCATCCCCAGAAGTTCATTTCTTATATATTCCAGCATTATTCATAAAGAGGATACTTGTCTGTAAGTTCCTTAACCATAGCCATAGCCTTAGCCTGATTAGCATCAACGTCATCTACAAGTAATGCAATAGCTTCTGCTACTACATCCATATCTTCTGTATTGAAGCCTCTGGTTGTAACTGCGGCTGTACCAAGTCTGATACCACTTGTTACGAAAGGTGAAGCTGGATCGTTAGGAATAGTATTCTTGTTACAAGTAATGTTAGCTGCATCAAGAAGCTTTTCTACTTCCTTACCAGTCTTATTCTTGCTTAAAAGATTAACAAGCATAAGGTGATTATCTGTACCACCAGATACGATATCAAATCCTCTGTTCATAAGACCTGAGCAAAGAGCCTGTGCATTGTCAACAATATTCTTAGCATAAGTCTTAAAGCTTGGGTCAAGGGCTTCCTTTAAGCATACTGCCTTACCAGCAATAACGTGCATAAGTGGACCACCCTGAATTCCTGGGAATACAGACTTGTTAAACTTGAACTTCTCAGCAGCTTCTGCTGATGAAAGAATCATACCACCTCTTGGTCCTCTTAATGTCTTATGTGTTGTAGTTGTAACTACATCAGCATAAGGAATTGGGCTTGGATGTTCTCCACCCGCTACAAGACCAGCGATATGAGCCATATCTACCATAAGATAAGCACCAACTTCGTCAGCTATCTCTCTGAACTTCTTGAAGTCGATGACTCTTGCATATGCAGATGCACCAGCAATAATCATCTTAGGCTTACATTCCTTAGCTATTCTTAATACTTCATCATAATCTATAAAACCTTCGGCTGTAACTCCATAAGGAACTATATTAAAATATTTACCAGAGATATTAACTGGTGAACCATGTGAAAGGTGTCCACCACAGTCAAGGCTCATACCCATAACAGTGTCACCTGGTTCTACCATAGCAAAGAATGCTGCTAAGTTAGCCTGTGCACCTGAATGTGGCTGAACATTGGCATATTCACAACCAAATAACTTCTTAGCTCTCTCAATTGCAAGTGTTTCAACAACATCTACATATTCGCAGCCACCATAATATCTCTTTCCAGGATATCCTTCTGCATACTTGTTAGTAAGAGGGCTTCCCATAGCTGCCATAACAGCTTTACTTACAAGGTTCTCAGAAGCTATTAATTCAATATGGCTTCTCTGTCTTGCTAATTCATCATCCATAGCTTTAGCTAATTCTGGATCATAGTTCAATACTTCATCAAATGAATACATATTACAACCTCCATTTTCTATAGTTGTAGTTATACAACCTGTATAGCTATTAATTTTATAGATTATTTAGCAATAAGTCAATGTATAATTATACATTTGTACAATAATTAAGTTATTTAATACAATCTTCATTAGAATATCCGCCTTAGAAAGTTATATAAGCCATTATTCCATACACCTGCCTCGTGTCCGCCGTGTCTGTAATAGAATATATGGTCAATTGAATGTTCTGTCATATATCTTGAATAATTCTCTGATGATACCCTGCAATATGGATCTTCATCACCTGTTACTATAAGTGTAAGAAGTGGTGCTTCCCCGCTTTCCTTAACAAGCTCAGGAAGAAGATATCCCCTGTTGCCATATAATGTTTCACCGCTTCCTGTATTAACAACTCCTCCAACAGGCTCAAATGCACCTACATACCCAAATATATCAGGGTGTGCAAAGCATAAATAAAGAGCTTCCCGTCCACCTAATGAATATCCCGCAATTCCTGTGTATTCCCTGCCTATCTTAGTTGAATAATGCGAATTAATATATGGAATAAGAGCATTAATCACATCATTTTCACAGGCATCATATCTTGCAGTTAAATCCGAAAATCCATAATCAGATTCCTGCTTTCCGTCAACATCCGTAAATACAGTAAAGCTTACTAATATCATATCGTTGCGGTTGTATTCATACACAATATTCTGTGCTGTTGGTCTTGCACCAAGAACCCTGTAATCTTCATATGTTCCACTCATTCCGTGAAGAAGATATACTACAGGATAGCTTTTACTCTTATCATATCCATATGGAAGATACACATTGGCATTTCTTGTAGCATTAGTAGTTGGAGAATAATATTCTATCTTCTCAATCTCACCATAATTGCCGCCAAGATGTTCTGAATTAAACGCTTCTGGTTCTTCATAATTAGTATCATTCTTATCATAAGAGAACAACATTACCGGATAATCGTGATTAATTCCAGCTTCGTCTGTTGTACTATTATTTTCATTAACACTGTCACCATTAGTATTTTGGTTGCCACAACTTGTTAACAACAGGCTTGCTGATAATGCAAATGCCATTATAAGTGCCTCTGTTTTTCTAATATTATTTCTTCTCATAATTAATCACCTCATATAATTATTAATTAAACCTGATTATTAACTCTACATTTTGATAATAGCATTTAGAGTTAACTTCAAGTCAAGCATAAAATATTCCTATATAAATAAAATATATGAAGCACCTTCTCACACTAAGCACTGTCGCTTGCGACAACCTACATCTTCGTGCAAGTGTGCATCATCGGCACATAGCACCTTTTATGTATAGGAAATTCTATCGAAATTCCCTATTACATAAAAAAACAACAGCTGTCTTTTATAAATAATGCAGACATAAAATGTCATTTGCACTCCTTATAATAAACATACTGTTGTCTTATAAATATTAATAACCCTGCAAAACCATCCTGATTATATTATTAATTACAACTTATAATAATCAACTGCTAGTCTTGCAATACATTGTAATCTGCTTAATCTCTTACAATCCATTTAGTTATCTACTGAACTCTTTAAATCCTCTGCAAGAAGATATATGTTATGTAATATATTCTTACAGTTCTTCATACTTTCAACTGTTGTGTCAGATACTTTTAGGCCTTCAGTTGAAGCAGCTGCTACCTCTTCTCCTGTTGCTGATAAATGTGAAATATTATCAGAAATAACAGAAGTTGAATCCAGTATCTTGTTAATGCTCTGCTCTGCAGAATCTATATTGTTCATAAGATTATCAACTGTTTTTCCTACGTCCTCAAAAGTCACTCTTGTATTATCAATAAGTTCATTCTGCTTATTAACTGACTCAACTGACGCTTTTATGCTCTCATTAGCTTTCTTCGTATCTTCATAAAGATTATTGATTATATCTGTTATGCTTGAAGATGCATTCTTAGTCTGTTCTGAGAGCTGTCTTATCTCTTCGGCTACTACTGCGAAACCCTTTCCGGCTTCTCCTGCTCTTGCTGCTTCTATTGAAGCATTTAATGCAAGAAGGTTAGTCTGGCTTGAAATCTCTACGATAGAACCAATAAATCCCTGTACATCATCAACCTTTTCTGTAAGACTGTTAATCACATCTACGATTATATTGCTTGCATCATGTACATTCTGTGCCTGTTCCTTAAGTTCAACTACTATAGCCTTACTATCATTAACAGTCTCATCTGTTCTGTGTGAAGCCTCAACCATCTCGCTTATCTCTTTTTCAGCAATATCAGTGTTTTCTTGAATCTCTGCACACATAGTGGCCTGTCTTTGTATGGCTTCTGCTGTGCTTTCTGTGCTTTCTGCTATATCTTTCATTGAATTGTGGTTTATATCTATGCTCTTTTCTAACTCATCAAGCATATCCATAGCCTGTCCGAAATGTCTGGTTATATTATCAGCTACAGCAACCATCTTCTCGTTATTCTCTTTCTGTATAACTGCTGCTGCCTCTATCTTATTCATATTCTCTGCAAAAAACTGCTTAAGCAGCTTTGTTACACTAAGAGATATACATGTAACAATAACCAATACTAATATAGCAAGAACCCTGCTTGCCATAGCCACTCCATTATACATATTATAATCCATAATAAGTCTTATGACATTAGCAGCTATCGAAACACCATCAGCCCACAATATTAGTTTTTCATTAAGATATACCATCGAAGCCATAATCAAAGGAAGTACATATGTCCATACACCATCAGTTGAATTAAGCAGTATAAGAACAACATATCCAAATGCCATTGATACCGCAATCGTTAATTCACACACTCTGGTCTTCTTCCTTAAAATATAAGCAGCTACTGATACAATAATTACCGCAAGTGCCACAACAAACTGTATTAAAATCTTTCCTTTGTTATGTCCGTCACCCACTCCTAATGCTGCCATCAGGGTCAGCGCAATATAACCAAATACTATGATAACTGTAAATAAAACAGTCCTGTTTGCCCTTATATACTGATTCTCTGTCATAATTTTTCTCCCGTCTTTTGTTATTGTTTTGCCAAGATTTATAAAAATAAGTATATACCCATGATTATCCAAACGCAATGTTTTTGCTAAAAAAAAGCTGATAAAGCCATTATTTTTATCTAGATTTAACAAAGTATTGTCTAAAAATATAGTTAAAAAAAAGCATTTGAAAATATCCATTAAATACTTTCAAATGCTCTTAAAATATTATTCCTGTTCTGACTCTGTAATTCTGATAGATAAGTCTTCAAGCTGTTTTGCATCTACAACATCAGGTGCGTTAGTAAGAAGACATGTTGCATCCTTTACCTTAGGGAAAGCTATAACGTCCCTTATTGAATCTCTCTTAGCCATAAGCATAACAAGTCTGTCAAGACCATATGCAAGACCAGCGTGTGGTGGTACTCCGTACTTGAACGCATCAAGTAAGAAACCGAACTTCTCATTAGCGACTTCATCTGTAAGACCAAGTGCCTTAAACATTCTTGACTGTACATCAGCCTGATGGATTCTTACTGAACCACCACCTATCTCTGTACCGTTAAGTACAATATCATAAGCCTTTGCACGTACTGAACCTGGGTCTGACTCGAGCTTATCAAGATCCTCATCCATAGGCATTGTAAACGGATGGTGCATAGCTACAAATCTTTCTTCTTCATCTGACCACTCGAACTGAGGGAATTCTGTTACCCAGAGGAACTTATAATCATTCTTATCAAGAAGTCCCATCTGTCCAGCAAGTTCAACTCTTAATGCTCCAAGTACATTCCATACAATCTTATTGCGGTCAGCAGCAAATAAAAGAAGGTCACCCGGCTTACCTTCCATAGCCTCAACAAGTGCGTTCATCTCATCCTCAGTCATAAACTTAGAGAATGAAGACTTAAGTGAACCATCTTCGTGAATAGCTATATAAGCAAGACCCTTTGCACCATATCCCTTTGCAAAGTCGACAAGTGCATCAATCTTCTTACGAGGCATACTTCCCTGTCCATTGGCATTAATACCTCTTACAGTTCCACCATTCTCGATAGCCCCTGTAAATACGCCGAAACCACAGTTCTTTACTATGTCTGTAACATTCTTAAGTTCCATACCAAATCTTAAATCTGGCTTATCAGAACCAAATCTATCCATAGCTTCCTGCCATGTCATACGCTGGATTGGAAGCTGTACATCAATATCTAATACCTCTTTGAAAAGATATGCTAAAAGTCTTTCATTAACATCAATTACATCATCAACGTCAACAAATGACAATTCCATATCTATCTGAGTGAATTCCGGCTGTCTGTCAGCTCTTAAATCTTCATCTCTGAAACATCTTGCAATCTGCATATATCTGTCATATCCAGAGCACATAAGCATCTGCTTAAAGAGCTGTGGTGACTGTGGAAGTGCATAGAATTTTCCTGGATGAACCCTGCTTGGCACAAGATAATCTCTTGCTCCTTCCGGCGTTGACTTAGTAAGCATAGGTGTCTCTATTTCAAGGAAACCTTCATTAGCAAGAAATGCTCTTGTAAGAGTGGCAACCTTGCTTCTCATAATGATATTAGACTGAATATCAGGACGTCTAAGATCAAGGCATCTATATTTAAGTCTTATATCTTCTTTAGTATTAATATTATCCTCAATTGGAAATGGAGGTGTCTCTGACTCAGAAAGTATTCTTAATGATTCAGCCGCAATCTCAATATCACCTGTCTTAAGATTGTCATTAACTGCTCCACTTCTCTTAATAACCTTACCTACCACAGCTATTACGAATTCATTTCTTAATGTATATGCCTTGTCAAATCCTTCTTTACCGATAATATTCTCATCAAAAAGAATCTGTAAAAGACCGCTTCTGTCTCTTAAATCCACAAATATAAGTGAACCAAGATTACGTCTTTTAGCAACCCAGCCCATAACTGTAACTGTACTGCCAATATCTGCACTTGAAACTTCTGTGCATCTGTGTGTTCTCTTTAAGCCAACCATTGACTCTGCCATAGTTAATTACCTCATTCTTCTTAGCTGTATTAACAGCCTGTTTTATTTGCCCTAAGGCATAATTAGGTTACTCCTAATCCTGACTGATTTTTAGTATATCACTTATATCCAAATCATCAATATCTAATCTGCTATTATTAATCAATTCTATAGTCGAATCTTCGTGAATAAGCCTCTGGAATAAAAGGAATACTCTCATATCCATATTCTTAATCTCATCTATCATAATTGTAACAGCAGTGTCTATATCAAATGCTTTCCTATATGGTCTGTCTGATATAAGTGCCGCAAATTCATCTGCAACCTTTAATATTCTTGCTCCTAATGGTATCTGCTCACCAACAAGCCCATTGGGATATCCGCTTCCATCAAAACATTCATGATGTGAAAGAACGACATCCATTATATTATCTGAATAATCGTATTTTTTCAATAGATCATGGCTTATCTTTGAGTGCATACTCATATACTGCTTCTCATCTTCCGGAAGTGCCTCATCGGTTCTTCCATACAGATATTCTGAAAGCTTTAACTTTCCAACATCGTGAACCATCGCAGCAATCTTTAATTCGTATGCCTCATCTTTAGACAAACCACACATCTGTGCAAGCTCATATGTCAGATTGGCAACAAGCACTCCGTGCTTAATTCCACTTTTAAAATCATTAATCATATAATCAATGAGTTCATTATTGTTATTCTTCATAATTCTACCATATCAATATACTTAATGCTGAATCAATTCCATTCAGACAATATTATATTATATTTTTATGTGAAAGAAATGTCAATGTCCTTATCGGCTATATTTAAAGAGAAACCTTGTATACACGTTTATTTAAGCTTTGCAAAATGTTCTTTAGCAAATTCCATATCCTGAACCGCCTCAAGAGTTCCAACATAATTTCCCTGCTTGTCCCTTACCGCAATATATTTAACAAGCATAGTCCTTCCTTGTTTATCCATCCAGACAGATACTTCATCAAGTGTTCCTATCCTGAATTCTTCTATAATTCTTCTGACCTTTGCCTCAATCTTTGGTGGGTGGCACGAGAATACCTCCCTGTCAATTGCCATAACAGGTCTTTTAAATACCTTTGACCCTTCATTAAAATATCTGTTGATATTATCTTCATCAACAAATGTTATCTCCATTGGTATTGCATTAAGCAGTGCCTCAAGCTGCGAAAGTGTCATATGTCCGCCTGCCATATATAACTCATTCTGAACATCTTCTTTCTTATCAGATTGTTCTGACACTTCAGGTTTATACACATTTTCTACTTCTTCTGCTTTCTCCCATCTGTCTGATACTGTATCAAGGCACACGGCATAATCTTTGGAATCGTGATATATTCCAATCCACTCAGCTTCCGTAAAATTAGCGGCACAGTTAGGATACAATATATTATCTTCCTTATATATCATCTCCTCTGCCCTCTTTATAACATTTTCTATTCTTTCAATTAATTTACCGTCCAGACTTTTACCATTATTGTTATCCGCACTGTTATTATTGTCTGCTTTGCTACTGTTATTACCGTCCATGTAATTTAACTGCTTTGCTATGTCTGACAGCTCATCTCTTATCTCATCATCAACTGTCCACATAACCGCCGAAGGTCCGCTGATTTTATATCGTACATTAAGCACCGGATATAACAAATCCCCTTTCTTGGCATAATGAATAGATAACTCCCTGAGCTTATATATCTTCTCTTTCAGTGCCTTTATATCAATATGTCCGCTTGTAATATTTTCTTTAATATCATCAATAACCTGCTGGATTGCCTTATTTTCTTTCACAAAAGTATTTAATGGGTGGCCGCTTATCATAGCCAGTTTATTAAAAATGCTTTCTCTGTCTTTACGCATATCTGCAATGGCACTCTTAGTCATACCTTTCATTGTGTCATCATAGTACTTTTTCATCTCTGATATTTCATTTTCCGCCTTGGCTATTCTTTCTTCCTTAGTCGCACCGTGAAATAATGCTGAGTGAACATCACACAGCTTTGAAACCTCTGATATAGGTGTTCCCTCTGCTATCAACGCCTGCTCCGCTTCCATAATCTCTATTGGATTGACATCATTGAATTCCTTAACAAAATCTTTCTTAACATTCTCAAGACTTTCACCATCACCAAGTCTTTTAAGATAGCCTTTAATCTGTTCTGTCCTGTTCATATAATTCCTCCATTATTTTTATTATATTTTTCAATCTATCTGCTGGTAATTTATCAGCTTTATATATAAGCTGGCTGTTATGCTTATATGTGCATCATATTATAATCTGCTTTATTATCTTGTAAGCTTACAGTCACTCTTACCTGTATATCTTGTAAGACCACAATTACACTTATCTGTATGTGGATTATTAGTATGTCTGGATTGTAACATCTTCATTCCGCATTAATATGTTGTATTTACAACACTTTCAAGATTAATATTCATATCTTAATTGTTTTGCTTGTTAATAATCCTGCTTTTATAATATAATACTTAGGACGATTAACGATTGTGGGGTGAATATTTAATGAAATATGATGTAATAATTATAGGTGCTGGTCCGGGCGGAATATTCTCTGCTTATGAGCTTATGAAGAAAGCTCCTGATCTAAAGGTTGCCGTATTTGAGGAAGGTAATACTTTAGAGAAGAGAAAATGTCCAATTGACGGAAAGAATATCAAATCCTGTATCAAATGCCCAACCTGTGCCATTATGAATGGCTTTGGCGGTGCCGGAGCATTTTCTGATGGCAAATACAACATTACTAATGACTTTGGTGGTACTCTTTACGAATATATCGGCAAGGAAGAAGCTATTGGCCTTATGAAATATGTTGATACCATCAATACTTCCCACGGCGGTGAGGATACGCATATGTACTCAACTGCCGGTACTAAATTCAAGACTTTATGTATGCAGAACAAATTAAAGCTTCTTGATGCTTCTGTAAGACATCTTGGAACTGATATTAATTATATTGTCCTTGAAAATATGTACAATGAAATGAAGGAGCATATTGATTTCTACTTTAATACTCCTGTTACTAATATTGAAATAATCGATAATAATTACCGCATATATTACAAAGATACCTATATGGACTGCAACAAATGTGTTGTATCAGTTGGAAGAAGCGGAAGCAAATGGATTGAAAAAGTCTGTCAGGACTTAGATATTCCAACTAAATCAAACCGTGTTGATATCGGCGTAAGAGTTGAACTTCCTGCTGTTATATTTGCACATCTTACAGATGAATTATACGAAAGTAAGATTGTATACAGGACTGAAAAGTTTGAGGATTTAGTCCGCACCTTCTGTATGAATCCTAATGGTATCGTTGTTAATGAGAATACTAACGGCATTGTAACTGTTAATGGACACAGCTATGAAGGCAGTGATAAACAGACTGAAAATACTAACTTTGCCCTGCTTGTTGCAAAGCACTTTTCTGAACCTTTCAAGGACAGCAACGGATATGGTGAAAGTATTGCACGTCTTTCTAATATGCTTGGAGGCGGTGTAATTGTCCAAAGATTCGGTGACCTTATACGAGGCAGACGAAGCACAGATAAAAGAATTGAAGAAGGACTTGTAAGACCTACTCTTTCTGCTACTCCCGGCGATTTAAGCCTTGTTCTTCCTAAGCGTATACTTGATGGAATAATAGAGATGATTTACGCTCTTGATAAGATTGCTCCGGGTACTGCCAATGACGACACTCTTTTATATGGTGTTGAGGTCAAATTCTACAATATGGAAGTTGAGATTGACAACAACCTTGAAACCAAGTACAAAGGTCTTTACATAATCGGTGACGGAAGCGGCGTTACACATTCATTATCACACGCTTCTGCAAGTGGTGTATATGTTGCAAGACGAATAATTGATGAGGAAGAATAATTCCATATTAAAATAATTCTCAATAATTAATATTAAGAATAGGTCAATATATTTTAATGAATCCGCTCTAAACATTTCACAAGTAAAGATTAGAACAATAAACCCTTTATATATAATAATACTTAAAGCTGATAAAATCTCCCTGTAACTTATATCTTTCCTAAGCCTTTGCTTCCGGATATAGGTTACAGGGAGATTTATTCTTAATAATCTACTCAAGTCTTATTTAACTTCTACAAGCTCAATCTTAAAGTTAAGTTCTTTTCCTGCCATCTCGTGGTTAGCATCAAATGTTATGTCATTCTCTGTTAATGCTGTTACCTTAGCTGGAAATGGCTGTCCATATACATTCTGAAGATATACCATATCATCAACCTTAAGTTCTTCTGAACCTGCAAGCTCGCTGATTGGAACTGTGATAATTGCATCTGGATTTTTCTCTCCATAAGCTTCTTCTGGCATTAAATGTATATCTATTATATCTCCTACATTCATATCAGCTACAGCCTTATCAAAGCCAAGTATCATCATACCTGCACCACAGGTGAATTCAAGAGGTTCTCCTCTGTCATAAGATGAATCGAACTGTGTTCCATCGTTAAATGTTCCTTTGTAGTGTACTCTGCACACCTTGCCTACATTAGCTCCATCAAATAAAGGTGCTCCTCCACCACAACCTGAACAACCGCCACAGCCTGATGTTTCATTACTTCCACAGCCGCAGCTTCCGTCATCTATGTCACTTCCACAACCACAGCCACAGCCGCAGCTTTCATTTTCTGTATCAGCTGTTCCACAGTTCTGTTCTTCTTCGTGTGAATGATGACTGCAATTAACACCCTCTGATATCAATTCTCCATTAAGGTATGCCTCTAGCGCTTCATCTGCATTTCCTGATACACCTGAATATACTTCTATGCCTGCTTCGCCTAATGCATTGGCAGCACCACCACCGATACCACCACATATAACAGCATTAATATCAAGACCTGCAAGAAGTCCTGCCATAGCTGAATGTCCAGAGCCTTCACTCTCTATAACTTCTTCTTTAACAATGTTCTGTCCATCTGTTTCATAAATCTTAAATTGTCTTGAATGTCCGAAATGCTCAAAAACATTTCCATTCTCGTAAGCAACTGCTATCTTCATATTATCCTCATTTCTATATTTTTTATAATAAGCGTATATCCTGATTTCAGGACACTATATTCCTTTAAATATAATTTAATTCTATCTATCCTAAGGAAATTATTACCAAATAATAATTCCTTTCAAATTGTTATTTCAATAACTACTATTTCTAGAAATTATTTTCCTCAAAGAATTTCTTCTTTCGATCAATCATTTCATCAATTCTTTGAATATAATTACGAACGTCTTTTACATTTTCTATTCTCTCAATTCTGACTGAATGATTATCATCTGCTTCATTATGAAATACTACCTTGCTGGAAGCTCCTGCACCACAGGCAATTATTGTCTGCTTTTCCTCCATAATAAGAATGTTATATATACATTCAAGTCCCTCAACTGAGTAACCGACATTCTCAAAATTACCTGCCATATTCTTCTGACGATACATATAATAAGGCTCCATTGACAGTCTTTTGGCTGTGTCCTCTGTCATTCTTATTATCTCATCTGTATTATTGGTAGATAACTGCTTATATTTATCTCTCCATATATTAAGTGCCGCCGCTCTCTTTATTGCAAGAGAATGTACTGTAAGGCTCTCAGGCTTCATCGCCTCAATCTCTGATAATGTATGAGCCACCTCATCAACATCTTCACCGACAAGTCCAAGAATAATATCCATATTAATATTATTAAAACCTTCTTCCCTTGCCATAGAATACACATTTTTAATCTGCTCTACAGTGTGCTTTCTTCCTATAAGGTCAAGTGTCTGCTGGTTCATCGTCTGCGGATTAATAGATATTCTTCCAACATTATGTGCCTTTAACACCTTTAACTTATCCCTTGTTATGCTGTCTGGACGTCCTGCTTCAACTGTAAATTCATGACAGCCGTCAATATCAAAAAGCTCCTTTAAAGCCGTTATGAGCCTGTCAAGCTGTGCCGCACCAAGTGTTGTTGGTGTTCCACCGCCAAAATACACTGTATCAAGTCTTCTGCCTTTCATCGCCCTTGCTACAAAAGTCATCTCCTTAATAAGTGCATCAAGGTAATCATCCACATAATTCTTATACGCATCAAGTGCATATGATGAAAATGAGCAGTACAAGCATATACTTGGACAAAATGGTATTCCAATATATAAACTATAACCATTCTTATAATCTATCTTATTAAGAATGTCCATTTCTTTCTTTGCTACATTTATTGCAAGGCTGGCTTTCTTCTCACTTGCCTTATGCTTATCCATAAAATGCTTCTTTATAGTCTGCTCATCTTCGCCATCTTCAAGCATAACATATGCAATCTTGCTTGGGCGCACTCCTGTAAGATAACCCCAGGGCAGTGTCTTTCCTGTCATCTGGCTGAGCCTGTCATATAAATATGACTTGAATTTATCGTGCATTTCGCTCTTGTTAAGTCCTGTCATATCAGGTACTGTTATATCAATCACTTTATCAGCTTCTGTGGCAACTGTATCCTGCTTATATGCCTTTACCTCCATTCTTGGGTAAAATGAACGCACAAGAACTATTGCATCATCATAAAATGTATCGTTATCAATTTTAATATATATCATATTGTCCATCTTTCTTATGCACCTATAAACGGGTTATGAACCCTCTCATATCCTATGCTTGTTCCCTCGCCGTGTCCTGTATACACTTTGGTATCATCTGGAAGTACCATTAACTTGTCCTTAATTGAATGCACAATGTCGCTCATACTTCCACCAGGGAAATCTGTTCTTCCAACTGACTCACAGAAAAGTGTATCACCTGAGAATAACACGCCGATTGACTCAATATAATAGCACGTTCCACCCTCCGTATGTCCCGGTGTATGGATTGCCTTAATATCAAAGCCTGCAAGATTAAGTACATCACCATCATTGTGCCATATATCAGCCTTCACAGACAGGTTCATTCCATAAGCCTCACCAAGATTAATATGAGGTGTACTTAATGTATTCTTCTCCTCTGCTGAGGCATACACCTTGACATTATATTTATCCCTCACTTCATCTGCTGCCATAATATGGTCAAAATGTCCGTGTGTTAAAAGTATTCCCTTTAACGTACAGCCAGACTGCTCTATCATCTCACTTATCTTTCCAGCATTATCCGCAGGGTCTATAAGCACACATTCTTTAGTGTCTGTATTACAAAGCAGGTAGCAGTTCGTTCCTACCATTCCTAATACTCTTACATCTATTTTATACATTATAATCTCCAATCCCTGTGTCAAAAATGCTGCCGCACGAAGCAATATATAAAATATCTTAACTTCGCACGACAGCAGTTATAAATATCAGCCTGTAGCTCTCTCTATATCTGTCACTCCGTCAATCTTTCTTAAATTGTCAATTAATCTGTTAAGCTCTTCCTTACCAGATACAACAAATCCAAGATTGATTGTTGCAAGCTGTTTCTTATTAACACGGCTGTTCATAAATCTTACATCTATATTGGCTTCCGTAAACAGACGTGAAATATCAACAATAAGTCCTTTTCTATTGCCTGCATATATATTAATCTCTGCACTGTACTTCTCATCTTTATTCTCTGTCTGCTCCCACTCAGCTTCAATAAGCCTTGCTCTTTCATTAGCTGGGAAATTAAGAATATTAACACAATCTGTTCTGTGAATTGATATTCCTCTTCCTCTTGTAACAAATCCAACAATCTCATCACCTGGCACTGGATTACAGCACTTAGAGAAACGGACTGCAACATCATGTATTCCTTTTACAACAATACCGCCTTTGCCCTTCTTCTCCTTTTCTTTTTCCTTACTCTCACTTGCCACAATGCTGTCAAGTACCTGCTTGTCAGTTATCTCAGCCTTCTTAGTCTTCTGATATTCCTCATTAAGCTTATTGACAATCTGGCCTTCCTTTAATGCACCGTGTCCTACTGCCGCAAGAACAGCATTCCAGTCTTTGTAACCATATTTTCTTAGTGCTTTCTCAACAAATTCAGGCTTATTAATCTCAGAAAGAACAATTCCCTTACTCTTACAGTAATTAGATATAAGTTCCTTGCCCTTTATAATATTGTCTTCTTTAAGCTCCTGCTTAAACCACTGGTTAATCTTGTTACGGGCCTGTGTTGACTTAACCATCGAAAGCCAGTCACGGCTTGGTCCTTTGGAATTCTGTGATGTTATAATCTCAATTCTGTCACCATTCTTAATCTCATAATCAATATTAACAAGCTTGCCATTGACCCTTGCACCAACCATCTTGTTACCTACAGCACTATGTATGCTGTATGCAAAATCTATTGGATTAGAACCTGCTGGAAGTGTCTTAACATCACCTGTAGGAGTGAAACAGTACACTGAATCAGAAAAAAGGTTAAGGTCATTCTTAATTGATGATAAGAATTCCTTGTTATCAGACATATCTCTCTGCCATTCAAGAATCTGTCTTAGCCAGCTAAGCTTAGCTTCCTCACTCTTATCAGACTCTCCTGTCTTGCCTTCTTTATACTTCCAGTGGGCAGCAATACCATATTCAGCAATTCTGTGCATTTCATAAGTTCTTATCTGTACCTCGAATGGCTGTCCGTTAGAAGCAATAAGTGTTGTATGAAGCGACTGGTACATATTAGGCTTAGGCATTGCTATATAATCTTTAAAACGTCCCGGTATTGGCTTATACATTTCGTGAATAACACCAAGTGCCGCATAACAATCCTTGACTGTATCAACCTTTATACGAACGGCAAATATATCATATATCTGGTCAAGTGTCTTATTCTGGTTAACCATCTTTCTATATATTGAGAAGAAATGCTTAACTCTTCCGTCTATCTCAGCTTCAATTCCAGCATTGCTAATGTGCATACCTACTTCTTTGATAATGCTCTTTATAAATGCCTCCCTGCCCGGTCTGTTAATATCAACCTGCTTTACAAGATCATTATAAGTATCTGGCATAAGATACTTCATTGATAAATCATCAAGTTCTACCTTAATCTTGGATATACCTAACCTATGTGCAATAGGTGCATATATATCCATAGTTTCTCTTGACTTTTCTACCTGCTTGGCTGGTGACTGATACTGCATTGTACGCATATTATGAAGCCTGTCGGCAAGCTTTATCATAATAACTCGTATATCCTTTGCCATTGCAAGGAACATTTTTCTTAAGTTCTCAGCCTGAACCTCAATCTTATCGTGCTGGTAATTAAGCTGTGTGAGCTTTGTTACACCATCTACCAAAAGTGCTACTTCATCACCAAATTCCCTAGCAACATCTTCACTTGTCATAACCGTGTCTTCCACAACATCGTGCAAAAGACCTGCAATAATAGATTCCTTATCAAGTTCAAGCTCTGCTAATATAATGGCAACACACAATGGGTGAATAATATATGGCTCTCCAGACTTTCTAAACTGTCCTTCGTGTGCCTCCTTAGCCACTTTATATGCTCTCTCTATATCAGATAAATCTGATGAGGGATGATACTGCCTGATTGTTTCTATAAGCTTATTATAAAGCACTTCAGGACTTGTAAAATCTGCTGGAGTATCAACCGACTTGTCCACCTGACTTGTCTTGATATTGGTATTGCCTGCTAATTCTATATTATTCTCTGGCATATAATTTCTCCCTACACTTCTGAATATAGTTTTTCCATAAATTCTCTTGTTGCTACTGCATTTTCTGGTACAGTATTCTCAAGTGTACAATGAACATATGGCTTATGTTCCTTAATCTTCTTAAGAAGAAGCGGATAATTAAGTCCGCCTGTTCCCGCCGCTATTGATTTAAGTTCATCACCTTCAACAACATAATCTTTGCAGTGGACAACTGCTATATCCTTTAATAATAAATCAAATGCCTGATTAATTATCTCATCCTGCTTATCTATATTACCCACATATAAAAGATTGACTGGATCAAATATAATCTGAAGATTAGGTGAGTCTATCGCATCAAGAACCTTTCTTGCTCTCTCAACTGTATTAACAATATGCTTCCATACCGGTTCAATCGCAACTATAACGCCGAACTGTTCTGCATATTTAACAATTGGTCTTAAATTATCTATAAAGCACTGTAAAGCTTCCTCTGAATGGTTAGCTGGCTCATACTTGTACTCCTCATTGACAGCACCTGTCTCTGTACCAACTACGCCACAGCCAAGTATACTTGCAAATCTTATATGTGCCTTATATTTCTCAACTATCTCCTTGTGCTTCTCCCCGTTAGGATTGCAAAGGTTAAGGTAACAGCCAAGTACTGCTATATCAACCTTATTCTCTGCACATAATTCTTTAATATACATTGCAAGACCTGGTGTCATAGTCTCTACTCCAGGCTTGAACTCCTTAATAGACTTGCTTAATGCTATGTGCATACAATGAAATCCCTGATTATGTATATTAGGAATAAGTTCATTAAGTGGTGCATATGCCACATCGTGTGCTCTTATACCGATTCTCATAATTAACCTCCTTAGGCTGTTACTCTATGTTATGATTATTTAACCCAAACAGCCATATCAGTATATTCTTTCTGATATGGCTGTCTGTTTCCGGTGTGCTGTGTGTCCCAGTAAAATGACATCTTTCATTACTGAAATGCCATCTTATGCCTCTTACACATACATCATAATATTTATTTTAACACATTATTGTCAGAATGTCATATTATTTTCACTAATTGCATTATAATAAGTTGCAAGTGGTATGAAACTCTGTGCAAATCCTTTTCCTGAATTGCCCTGACATATTACCGCATCATCTATAATAGTCTTGACTCCTACTGCTCCCTTAGGCACTTCATTCACAGCACCCCTGAACGTATTAAGTCCATATTCAAGATACTGTTTATTACCTGTAAGCTCATAGGCTATTGCAAGTGCTTCAAGAAGCAGGGTATTATTGCCATTTCTTGCAAGACTTGGAAGCTCCTTATAATAGAACAAACCATTATCCATATAACAGTTCTCTGTCAGGTCATCAACTGCCCTTAATATCATCTGCCTGATATCTTCTCTTGGGAATATTCTGTAATATCTCATAACGCTTCCTACCGCTATTGATATCATAAAGCCTACTCTTATGGCTGTATTATCTGTGTAAGGTGATAACCAGTCTCCATATTCTTCTTCCCACTTCTTAAAATTATCAATTATCCAGTCACATTTTACAAGCCATTTATTATCATTAGTCTCTACATAAAGGGCTGTAAGTGTTCTTAGTGCCCATCCGGTTTCCCTTGCATTGGCTTCACCCGGCACCTGATACATAGGCGTTTCAAGAAGTTTTAATACATTTTCTCCTATTCCAATGGCTGTATCATAGCCTCTCTTATCACCTGTAAAATGGTAATAATCAAGCAGACCCTCTACCCACTCGTGAGAGCATACCATAACACCATTCTTACAATGTCCTGCCGTGTGCTCCCACTGTCCGCCAATTCTAAGAGGATTACTGCTGTAATGGCACACATCTATATCCATCCAATGCTTTGCTGACACAATCAGATAATCCATAAATCTTCTGACACCGGTTCTTGCATACATAAGTGCACACGCATGTGGATAATCGTATTCATTATTGCTCCAAACAGGCTTTCCACCGCCACGTCCCTGAACAGTGTAGCCCTGATCTACCGTGTCGCCCCAGTTAAGCATACCATAGCACCTTGAATGTCCGTCTGCTTTTGCCATAAGTGATATCTCAAAATCATCATTATGCTTTACAGGGAACACATCAATCATAACCCCTGCCCTCTTAAACACTTCCGGTGCTATATATGGTCTGTCTGGCATCTGGTATATAAGACTTCTGTTGTCTATCTCCCACAGCTTCATAGCAGGACTATGAAAATGTATCATAAACTGCTGTTCTTTTGCCATTCCTGACTGCATAGTAATCTCCCCGACATTCTCAGGAACAAGCATAACAGCCACACCTTCACTGCACGACTTCACTGCCTTAGGATAATTCTGCTGTGCCTGATGAACCGTAACACTAAAGCCATCTTCACCATCAGTATAATCAGCCATAAATGTTCCATAAAATACCTCTGCAAAATGCTCATTAGCCTCTTTCACAAGATATTTATCATCAATTACCTCATTGACCTCCTCGCCATTCTTACCAATTATAAAGCTTGTCTTATAATTAGAAGTTGCAACAACAGTTCTTATATTATTGACATCAGCCTTCTTTTCAATCATATCAAGCTCTGTTGTACCTCTTGTCATAAATACAGGACCATCATTATGCGAATTATCTGTACGGATATCACCACAGCCTGTTGAATCGTTACCTGCTGCAATTTTAAGAGGCTTTAACTGCTCTGTAATTACACTATCTTCTGATTTCTTAATATAAAATACAAGCGACTTTATCTTTAACTCATCATCTGATGTATTAATAATTCTGTATGTAATATTAACCCATGGCTTTCCGGCATAACCAGTGACTTTAATAACTGCCTTAATATTTTTGTTCTCAATATTCCCTACTGCGATATTACTGCACTCAGCTTCTACGCTTGCAGTAACTGGTCCGGCCTCAACAACCTTCCACTCTCCAATCTTAAGCTTATAAGCATTGCCATCTTTATCCTTAAGATATGGACCTTCAAAATTCTTATCTGTATATACTTTCCTGTAATCATTAAGCTGCCTGAATATTGAACTGCTGTTGTTGGCAACCTCATATTCCAGACTGCCGCATTTTATTAAAAAGCCATTATTAACCGGTGTTACGCTGACGGTGCCATCTTGCTTAGCACACTCTGATTGTCCGTCTGCTATAAGATTAGCTAACTCCTGTTTAGTAGTTGTCAATACTGCCTTTGCCAACTTATTAGCTGGTAAATCTGCCATAAAATCGACAAAAAGATACTTTATACTGCCGTCATCATACTCTGCCGTAACCTTTGGCTGGATAATACATTTTCTCTTATTCTGAACTATGCTTATATTATCCGTATTATATAGTTCCCCTTTAGCAAATGGAACTGCTATGCTAACACATTCATTAATTCTTGGATATCTGTATAACTTGTCAAAAAATATATCAACCATATAAAGCCTCTTTTCTGTTATGCATTTTACATATGTAGTGTCTGCTATACTATTTCTATTACGTTATGCGTTAAATCTTTAACTATTGTTATTATAATATTAATTGCCACTTCTAACCACTGTTATATTTGTCCAATTTATGATATTATACATATTAATTTACATATAAGGCACATAATCAGGAGGAATATTTTGAACTACGCTGAAATTAAATATAACGACATCGCCAATGGTCCTGGAGTACGTACAAGCATTTTTGTAAGCGGATGTACACACCACTGCAAAGGCTGCTTTAATGAAATTGCGTGGAATTTTAACTATGGTACACCTTTTACTGATGCAACCATATCTGATATAATTAATTCAATGAAGCCAGATTATATTGCTGGTCTTACACTGCTTGGCGGCGAACCATTTGAACCAGCCAATCAAAGGGGACTTATTCCGCTTCTAAAGGCTGTAAAGGAAAACTATCCGGCCAAGGATATATGGTGCTTTACCGGTTACCTTTTTGATGAGGATATTATGGATAAAATGTATGACAAATATCCTGAAACCAGAGAAATGCTTTCATATATTGACGTATGCGTCGATGGAAGATTTGTTGAAGAATTAAAAGATATGATGCTTAAATTCAAGGGTTCATCAAACCAGCGCACAATACTTGTACAGCAGTCTTTAAAAGAAGGCACTGTAGTTACTGCTGAAGAATATCAATAATTAGTGGAAAATCTATATAAAAAAATTCAGGTATTAGTCAGTCACCTGAATATCAATAATATTAAGGAGAATAATTATCAATGAAACAGACAGTTAAATTTAAAAAGCTTACACCAAATGCAATAGTTCCAACTTATGGTACAGAATTCTCTGCCGGTGCGGACCTCTATTCCGGAATGACTGAACCAGTGATAATCAACGCTGGTACTACAGAATTCATCAAGACAGGGATTGCTATGGAAATCCCAGAAGGCCTTGTTGGTCTTGTATACGCACGAAGCGGTATGGCGTGCAAAAAAGGTCTTGCCCCAGCCAATAAGGTCGGCGTTATTGACTCTGATTACCGCGGCGAGCTTATGGTTGCATTACACAACCATTCACAATCCCCTGTAACCGTTGAACCTGGCGACAGAATTGCACAGCTTGTACTCACACCTTATATTACTGCTGAATTCGTTGAGGCTGAGGAATTAAGTGATACAGTGCGAGGTGATGGAGGATTTGGGTCTACTGGGACTAAATAATATTTTAAATAATAGTAATCACTATTTACTATTATAAAAATGCTGCATTTTATAGATTGATTATGCCAGCCTTCAAATATTAGAAAAAATGATATGTACCATTTTACCTGACAAACTCCTGTAAAATAGTAGATATCAAAAGTCTAATTATTGGAAGCTGGTATTTTTATGTCTGAATATTCTTTTATATCTATATCCTGTCTTAAGTTCATCTTATAGTTTTCCATATAAGATTTTACACGATTGTCATAAGATATTTCTGTTTTCTTAAGTTCATCTTATATTTTTTCTGCATAAAATGTAAGTAAGCACACATTTATGCAGAGAGGCTTATTATGAATTGCTCCAACAACAATTCCAGAAACTGTTGTAATAACTGTGGTTCATATGGTACTTATGTGACAATTCAAGGACCTATGGGACCTCAGGGACCAGAAGGACCGCGTGGAGAACAAAGTCCAAGAGGTCCGCAGGGTGTCCGAGGTGATGTTGGTCCTAAAGGCGACACCGGAGAAATAGGACTTCAGGGAATTCAAGGAAATCCCGGCCCTATTGGTCCTAAAGGGAATAAAGGTCCTATTGGCCCACAAGGCGACACCGGCCCTGTCGGTCCTCAAGGACCTAAAGGCGAACGTGGAGAAAAATGAGAACGCGGTCCTGCCGGTGAACAAGGACCAGCCGGTGCTCAAGGTCCACAGGGCGAACTAGGTCCACAAGGCGTACAGGGCGACCGTGGCTGTCCCGGACCTCAAGGAGAACAAGGTATTGCCGGACCTCAAGGTCCAGAAGGTCCTAAGGGAGAACAAGGTATTCAAGGGCCTAAAGGGGATAAGGGTGATACTGGACCGCAAGGCGAAAAGGGCGATAAAGGAGATACTGGTGAGCAGGGTATCCAAGGGGAGAAAGGCGAGAAGGGGGATACTGGACCGCAAGGCGAGAAGGGTGAGAAATGCGATACTGGTGAGCAGGGTATTCAAGGTATTCAGGGATAAAAAGGGGAGAAAGGGGATACTGGACCGCAAGGCGAGAAAGGCGACAAAGGAGATACTGGACCGCAAGGTATCCAAGGAGAGGAAGGGGACACCGGTCCGCAGGGTGAAAAGGGCGACAAAGGTGACTCTGGTGAACAGGATATCCAAGGGGAGAAAGGCGAGAAGGGAGATACTGGTGAAACCCCTGAGATTACTGTGGTTGAAGATACACCTCTTAATTACAAGCTTAACTTTAAAACCACCACAACAGACATAACCACACCAAACCTTTTTAAAACCCTTGATGAATATCACGTAAATCTTTCCACCGCCAACAGCACACTTAACATTCCTCTGGATAATCTGATACTGACTTATCAATATGTTTCTTCTAATTCTGCAAGAATAACTATAGCTGCCAAAAATACCGCCATACCTATACTGGCTGATATGCGCCGAACGAGCATATATAACTCTGGCTCTGTTGAATCACAGACTTACGATAACACAAGCGTATCTACCAGAACTATCCTTGATGATATAATATACACCCTCTCACAGGAAACCCACATTATGCAGATTAGACAGCAAAATCCAGACACCAAGCTCTGGTCATTATGTGAAATCCATACATTTATTTCTAATGGCGGAGCAAGGACTTCGGTGTGGGTGCAGTGGTATGAAGTTGGGGTTAGTTATGAGGTGACTTGATGATGTGATGTATGGCTGGATATTAACAGGATATATTTTTTTATATAATAAATCATTTCCTTATGGATATAATATGTATCTGGAATTCTGGATACATACTATATCTTGGAAAAATCTTTTAATATATTTAGGGTTCTATTTTTTACAAGCATACTTTACTATTTATATCAATAATTTGCATTATGAGAAGTTCCAGGATGG